>Ga0181596_10001945_pt1 | contig 20419 bp, 14 predicted proteins | sample 041ome_6_FD_148655 | JGI IMG/M metagenome (GOLD analysis project Ga0181596, IMG submission 148655) | Coastal salt marsh microbial communities from the Groves Creek Marsh, Skidaway Island, Georgia - 041402US metaG (spades assembly) | ecosystem: Environmental > Aquatic > Marine > Intertidal zone... | reverse complement strand
GTCGAGCGATGCGGCACGCGAACGCGGCGGCGATGGCGCGCGCGCGAGAACATCATCCAAGAAATCCCAATCAGCGTCATCATCACATTCGCACGACATCGCCGACGATGACGACGACGACGACGAGCGACGCGCGCGCGGCACCATGAGCACACCCACCGTCGTCGTCGCGCGTGTGCGCGCGCCGAGCGAGGACGAGCGCACGAAATGCGGGGCGTCGCAGTGTGGCGATTCGTCTCGTCACTTCTTGACGCATCGAGCGCATCGAGCGCATCGACGATGATGCGTCGACGCGCGGCGTCCGCGGCGCGCGCAATGTGCGTCGGCATCGAGCACGCGTCCGCGGCGCGCGCGGCGCACGCGACAGACGCGACGAACGCGAACGCGAAGGCGCTGATGATGATTCGCGGATACGCCAAGCCATCGCTTCGCGGCATCACGCCGCCCGCGCAGCACTCGAGCGGGGCGCGTTCGGGCATGCGCATCGCGTCGCAGAGTCCAAACGTCATCGCCGAGCCCTACGCCGGCCCATTGCCGAGGCCGAGCGCGCTGGAGTGCGTGACGTCGTTGAAAGGGCTGAGGTTTGCGTACGACGCGGCGTTGTCTCGCGTGAAAGATACGTACGCGCTGAGCAAGTGCACGCGAGACGTGCGCGGGTTTACGTTGGAAGGGTTTAAATCCGAAGCCACGCAGTTGTATCGGATGATAAATTCGGGCGCCGCGAACGGGGGGTCGGGGAAGACATTGGGGCACGAGGTGCGACACGCGACGACGGATGCGACGCAGAGCGATTTGAAACGCGAACGAAAAGCGCGCGAGCTCGGGGGATGGGTGAAGATTGATTGGTCGTTAGAGAGCGTTGATGAAGTGCAGGTGGTGCGCGGTCGGTTGATGATGATGAATGCGAACGATAGCAACGGACCTGGGTTCGTGCAGCTCACGACGCGGTTTCGGAGCGTGCAGCGCTTCGCGGCGTACGACGCGTCGGGACGACTCGTGGCGGGCGATCCCAATGAGTTAATCGACGTGGAGGATTTCTGGGTGTTTGAACACGGGCTGAAGATTCCGAATTCTCGATGGCGCTTGGCTGGGCGGCTACACATGCCCGCGCGCGCGACGCTCGCGCTGCGAGACGCCGCGGCCAAGTAGTAGAGTCAACTTCTTTATTCGTCGTCGTATTCACTCTACCTAGTCTAGTTGTAGTCGATAATTAGATAATAAATGCGGAATGCTCGCAATCTCGGCGCCGTACTTTGTCGGGTTGGCGTAGAGCTCAAAAATCGGCACCGCGAGGAGCTTCAAATTCTTTGGCACGGCAAAGTAACACTTCTCGGGCAACTGCACCACAAACAGCTTGAGTTCTTCCTTGGGCTTCGTAATGTGTGCGGGCAAGTATGGATACATCTGAGGTTCGAACGCGGTGCGATACCACGTCGCCACGCGATCGCCGACTTCAAACTCGTACTCAGCCAATCCGTCGTCGCGCTCGGGTTGCAACTTGTTTCTCAATTTCCTCAACAGCCCATCCTCATCGCCCTCGCCCGCGCGCAAACGACCTCCAGGAAGCTTATAACTCGTCGGTGTGATTTGTAGCAACAGCACGTGCGGGGTGTGGTGTTGATTCACCATACAAATCGCCCCGACGCTCGTGCGCTTGCCGCGCTTTTCGTACGCCGCCTTCATGCGCAACAACTTTGCTGCAATCGACCCGTCGGTCTCGCCTCGCGCGTGCTTGGTGCCAAACGTATAATTCGCTAAACCATACACCGTCACGGCGCGACGTCGACTGGCACCACCCCGCGCGACGGCGTCGACGGCGGCGAGTCGAGCGGCGGCGTTTGCATCCTCGCCCGCGTCGTCATCCCCCGACTGCCCTGCCGCGGTTTCAGCCGCGATGCGCTCCGCCTCAGCCTCAGCCGCGGCTTTAGCCTCAGCCTCCGCCACTTCCGCCGCTTCCGCCGCTTCATGTTCGGCGACGACGTCGATATTGTCGCGTAACTCAATGTCAAGATCGTCATCGCTCGAAGACGCATCATCGTCATCGTCTTCGTTCTCGCCGCCGTCGTCCTCCGCACTCGCCTCCTCTTCTACCTCGCGCGCGACGACGTCATCATCGTCATCTTTCGTCTCATCGCGCTCGGCGTCAACGGTCGCGCGCGCGCGCGTGCGCCGCGTCGCACCCATGAACGCCGTGCGCGTGCACTTCTGACGTCACACCCGCGCGCACCGCGCGACGTCGACGCGCCATCGCCGCCGGCCGACGCGTTGAAAAGCATGCGGACGTGTGCGTCGAACGTTGCGGCGGTTCGCGCGCGCGAATGGCGCGCGCGTGCGACGCGGACGGCGTCGAATGCGCATTCGACCGTTCGATTGCTGCAGCCGATTCGTCGTCATCGCCGCCGAGCGACGCGCGCGCGCGCGCTGCGTGCGTCGCTGGACGACGACGTGGTCGATGACGTTGACCTTGCGGAGGATGAGTTCGATGACGACGCGTACGCGGTGCAGGCGAGCGACGAGGGCGTGTTGGGCATCACGACGTGGCTCGCGCTGGTGGAACGCGCGACCACCGTCGGGGCGGTCTCGAGCGGCGTCGCGAGCGTGTTGACGCGCGAAATTGCGTTCGGGGCGATTGCGGGGACGTTGCCTTTGGTTGGTGCGCTCGCGAGACGCGCGCGCGAGCGAAGGTTGCGAGAAAAGTTTCGAGCGCGAGCGACGGCGCGAAGAGAAGAGCTCAACGCACTGCGGACGAAAGCGGCAAGAAATGTGACGATTAGTGAAGCTACTCGCGCAGCAACGCCACAAATGGTTGCTGCAATGCGTAAAGACGTGGCGCCGGCGTTAGAGGAGTTTGCGAAGCGATTGAGTGCGATGGAGCGGGCGCAGGCGGACGCGGCGAAATCCGCGGCGGCAACGGCTCGCGACTCCGGCGCTGTCGCTGGAATGCTCGCGAGGGATCTCGCGGCGGCACGCGTCGACGCTAGAGATGGTTTCGCATCCGTGCGCGATGAATTGAAAGCCACGGCGGAGAGTTCGAAAGGGGAGATGAAGAAAGAAATGACCATGTTGTGGGAGCTCGTTGAGGCGGTGGAAAAAGACGCGGCGGAATTACGCGAGCCCATGGCGACGTTGGCTGAGGAAATTCGCGATGTCGTCGAGGGTGTGGTGCGTGAGAACATCAGCACTAGCGCTTTGGTCGATGGCGACGACCCGGCGGCCGCATCTCGGCGGGACGAGACGCTGTTGTTATCAGACGCACAGCTCGATGAGTTGCGCGCCGTCGTCGCAGACACGGCGAGCGAGCGCATTCGCGAGGCGATTGATGAACTATTAGACTCTATGAACGCTGTGACGTCGGATGCATCGGTCGTACAGACACTCGCATCGCGATTAGATGATAGTCAATGGAGTGCGTTGACGGCGCGTCTCGACGCCATCGACGCGAGCGTGAGTGGAGGCGTTGTCGAGGACGATTTGGAAGACTTGCGCGTGGAAATTAGACGAGAAATTTCCAAAGACATTCAAGATGTATTAGACAGCGTGAATGAGCTAAAAATTGCGCTCGAGGCGAACAAAGCAGCGGGTGTTGGAAGTGGCGGACAAGAAGCCGCGGCGGCAGTGAAGCGCTGGGCTGAGGACAAATTAAAGACGGCGCCTCCGTCGCGCGATATCGACGAGCAAATCCGATGGCAGGCGGCGTTTTCCGAAAGTGCACCCACAGCGGATGAAGAACTGGTTTGGGTTGGCGAAACAAAACGCGATGACGCCAAAGCGAGTGCGAGCAAAAGTGCCAAGCTGAACGAAGGCGTCACGCGAGAGCAAGCGTTTGCGAATATGCAAGCTCTATTAAACGCCAAACCCGTGGACGAGCCTCCGATGAAAGACATAGAGCCGGCAACAAGCGCAGTAACATCTACACCAACACCATCCAGCATCACCGCTCAAACCGATGACGAAGATGATGAAGAAGTTTGGGACCCATTTGTCACGGCTGCGGATGCCGAAAATGTCGCCAAGTACATCAAGGAAAACGAAGAACGCGCGCGCACTGCAGAAGATCCGACGACAAGCGACAAAGATGCGTACACCACGCTGTCTGAGAATGGCTTGACGTCGTTACGTACCGGTCGCGACATTGCTCGGCGAGGCGGCGACGACATCGACGCCCTCGAAGACGCCGATGAAAAGTTTGCCATGGCGATTAAGAGCTTTGAAAAAGCATTAGAGTTGAACCCGACGCCCGGCGCCGAGGGTAATCTCGGGAACGCCCACCTCGCGCGCGGACGCGTTCAAGCCGTTCTCGCAGAATTAGCCGTGGAAGAATCGCGCGAGGCGCGTCGCGTCGGCATGAATGCCGGTTTGGAAGGTACGGCGGAGATGTACCTGGAGCTCGCCGAAGAGAATTTAATTCAAGCTGGACGACGATTCCGTGTAGCCGCGTCGGGACTGCAATCCAATGGCGACGCAAGCAGTGCGGGTATCAAAGGTCGCGCGAAAGCATTGACGGGTTGGGGCGCCGCGCTTTCGCTTAGGAGTGAATTAGTTTTAAATAGCCAGGGCAACGTCGCGGATGCGGAATCGCTCGTCGTCGCGGCGGTGGAAAAGTTCAAGGCGGCCGCCGCGATTGAACCTGATTCACCGACGATTTACGTCTCGTGGGGTGATGCCATGCGCATGTGTGCGTCGCTCGGCACAATTGACGACGAAGATGAGCGTTTAAAACAGGCTGAAGGGTGCTACCGAGAGGCGCTTCGCCTCGATCCTGAATGCGTTGCCGCGCTCGACGCGCTAGAGGAACTCTCGTTGTAAATTCAAATTCAAATAAGTCACATTCAACACTCACCAAGTATACAATATGTGTCTACGTCAACCCGAGAACGATGCGGTCGACAGGGTCCATGGGACGTACGCGGCGCTTCGCCGCAGGAACGCCGCCGCGCGCCATGGCCAAGTCCCGCAATGCGCCCGAAGCGCTAATCGCCGTCTTTCCAGCCGCTTTACGAATAAAAACCACCGGCCATCCGAGCGGGGCGTCAACGGTGACCCATACACCTCGTCCACCATCTTCGCTTGATTGCGAATCGGGCTGCACAGGGGCTTGTTGCGTCGTCCACGCGTCGAGCCACACGTCGCCCGGTGGCAGGTAGACGTGTACGTGCGCCGTCTTCTTGTCTAAAACAGGCGCGACCAATATATCGCGTCCGATGAGAAATTGTGTCGCTAAATTTGACGCTACGACATCGTATGGGTAGTAAATCAACATCGCGCGCGTTAAAGGTAATCCGCTCGTCTGCGCTTCGCGCATGAGCTCGAGCTTGTACGGCTTGAGGGCGACGTGTATATCCACGCACGTCTTCAAATGCGCAACTAATTCGGGCGTGTTCCACGGCTGTGCATTGTGATGCGGACGATTACCTTGATGGGTGCGATAAATAGCGTCGCTAAACGCACTGAGTTCCATCCAGCGCATCAATAACTCGGGCGTGCGAACGCGCCCCGGAGTCGCCGTGTACCCGCCGATGTCGCTGTGCTGCAACGTCAACCCACTCAATCCGCTTTGGAGCAACGCCATGACGGCAGACTTGATGCCGTCTTGCCCATCCCAAGATACGAGTTGATCACCAAGCCAGAACAGTGGCGTGTACGTGGGAGACTTCAAGCTCGCGCTACGACTCCAAAAAAACGCCTTATCCTCCAAGCCGGCGCGTCGAAGTGCGCGTCTGTTCACTTCCGCCCAATCCTCGGGATATCGATTGTGTACCTCAAGCGGAAGCTCGCCCGAGTGCAATTTCGCGTCGAACGGCAGGTATTCACCAAAATCTGCCATCCATGCCATCGCACCTGTCTTTTCAAGCATGTCGACGATGACGTCTTCGATCCATTGCACGCATCCTGGGTTGGACAAGTCGAGTAAACCAAACGTCACGCCCGGCTCTGAGCCTAATTTATACACCTCATCACGCACATTGCGCACCATGTAATTATTCTGTTCCGCGTGACGATACAACGCGCCTTTTTCAGACGCGCTTTCCATCAAAAATGGATTGATATACGTCATGAGCTGCGTTCCTTGACGCCCAACGTCTTCGCGCAACGCGTCCCAATCCTCGTAGTGCGTTTCATCTAACTGCCAATTCCACCACACGCGCTCGATACCTATGGATGTATTGCGCACGCCGCCCCAATCTTGCAACCACAATCCTGCTATTTTCACGTTCGCGTCGCTTAAGATTTTATGCACACTGCGTACTTTTGTCTGACCACCCGTCATGCCGAGAACGACGCCGTCAAGCGCCCACTCTGGAAGCGGATTCATGCGCCCGACGAATTCCGTATACATCTCCAACACCGCGGGAATACTCGATGCGCCGATTATTTGACCCGTGACAAACCCCGTGGGTGCGGCGATGTGAATCACCGCCCGGTCCTCGTCAGAGAAATCAAACTCGCTATACGTATAATTTGTGAGAAACACTGAACGCGCCTTGTGCGTGACGTAGTGCGGAATCGCTGAATACGTCGTGTGCCACGATCCTGCAGATCCAGGAAACGCCGAATTCAATGCGAACGACATCGGTTGACGACCACGTCCAATCCCTTGCTCGCCAGTGATGATCGGTACTCGACGTCCACGGTGGTCATACGATGAGAATTGCTCGCCCAAGCCGTAGACTCGTTCATCCGCGTCCATGGCGTAGACAAACTCGAGTTGATTCAATCCAACAATCCGTCGTCGACTCGCGCGCAACACCCCGGGCACGCGGTCGTCCCAATTAATTTCAAATCTAAGCCTGTCTCCATCGCCATCGCTCGCGAGTACGAACTCGTATGCGGCGACCAGCTTTGCCTGCGCCTTGTACACCTCTCGTTTCGCCATCGACTCCCGTAGCTTGGCTCCAAAATCCCCAAGTTTCGACATCCACTGATCAATCTTTGCGTCCTCCTTGATCAACTTCCCACGTATCGTCACTCGTTTCCCAATCGCGTCGTACGCGATATCGTCTATGGTTTGAATGCTGGTGCGTAAATTCTTCGCCAACGTAATTCTAAAGTGTCCCGCGATGAGCTGGTGGACGCGAATAGGCCCGCTGCCCACGCGCACGAATGGCACCCCAGGCACGGTACTCCACGCCTCGGTGACGCATTCGCGTATGATACACCATCTCGATGTCTTGTACTGTGCGCTTAGCGTTTGCTCGTCGCGGTTCCAGCTCACGACAAAGCGACCGACGTCAAACGCCGTGCTCGCGACGTCGCTCACGACGACACCTTCCGTGTGCAATGCGTGGTACATGCGACTCAGCGTCGGCGCGCACAGCACCCATAGCGTGAGAAGAAATGCCGAGGACACGATCGGGACCTTTGGGGCATAGATGGCGACCACGCGTGGGAGCGTTCGGCGAATGCTTTGATGGATGCGCTTCAGTGGACTTCGTGGAGGTTCCGCAACGAATGCGCTCGCGCGCTCCCGAGCGCGCGGTGGAGACGACGACGATTGCGGCGGTGGGTTTGATTTCTCGCGTTTCGCCTTTCGCGCGCGGCTCGGCGAACGCGAAGTTTCGCGCGCCGAGCGCCGCCGCATGAGCGACAGTTGAAGCGAGTCGAGCTCTAACGCGTCGCGCGCGCGGTTGGTTCCTTGACGTCTGCGTGACTGGTGGTGCGCTACGTGTGTCTTAAATATACAAAAGTAATGGCTAATCTAAAAGCAGTCTAAGTGCGCGTCTACGTGCGCGAGGCGTAGATGTTGAACAATGTGCCGCCGCGTAACGTAGGCGGTTGGTTGACGACTACGTGCTCGAATCCCGCCGTCGAGCGCAGCAAATCAACCGTAGCATCGAGCGCACCGTCAATGTCGTGACACTCAAGCGTGACTTTACGAATGCGCGGCCAATGTTCGGGCGTGATACCGCGTAAGACGTCGAGTTCGGCGCGCTCGACATCGATTTTGAGCAAATCGACGACGGCGTCATTGACACAATGCGCGTCTATGACGTCAGACACAGTGACCACAGGACGGGTCACCACGTGTGCGCCGGAGAGCATAAAGAATACCACGAGTCGTATCACGCGGCGTAAAACGAACTCGGCTATTGCGGACACGACGCGACGCATCGTCGTCGATGTCTCGCGGGCGTCGCCGTCTAAAATTAATCCACGAACCGCGCGGCCGATGCATGTCACCGCGTTATCCTCCAGCCCAACCGAGGATGAATCATCTGTCGACATCGCATCAGTACGAAGCGCTTCAAACACAAATCTTTCGGTGTTCTTCGCGGTTTCATCGTCGTCGCGCGTCGCGGACGACGTGCTCCATCCAGCCGCGCGCGGAAAGTGCGTAAATTCAATACTCGCACCACTACGAGATCCGACGCCGACGTTGTGCGCGTACACTCGCACGCGCCCCGTGCCTGGACCACCTCCAATCGGCGATGCATTCGCTAACGACGAAGACGTCGTCGTCGACGACGTCGATTGAAATACGTCGCCTCGACGCCGCTCGACATCCTCGTCCTCGTCGTACACCAATCGAAGAACATTCTCACGCAACGCATCAAACGTCCGCGGAATCGGCTCGAGCGCGACAACGACGGCGCGTTCATCATCTCCGAGCGCGCGCGCAAACTTTACGCTCGATAAACCTATATTCGCACCCACGTCGATCACCACCCGCGCCGACGCGCCCGCGACGACATCCGCCCCATCGCCCTCTCCGTCGCTCGCACACGCGAAATCGTAGCACCCACGCGCGTACACCTCGTCGTAAATAAACTTCACATCCGGTCTCGACACGTACGCGATCACCGAACCATCAGGCGCGGTGGCTCGAGCGCCATCAAACGTCCACGACGTCAACGACGATGCACTCGATGCATTCGCCGCCCCCGCGCGCGTCGCACGGCGCGCCATCGCGCTCGAGCGCGCGGTGAAGAGCGGTCTACGCGCGAGCGACGTCGCGTGCGTCATCGCGCGTCTCGAGCGGCGCGTTTAGCGCGGCGTACAGTGACGTTTGCGTGCGGTGCTCCGGTGCTCCGCATTGCGCGCCGCATCATGTCCGCCCCACCGAACGCGCCGAACGCGCCGAACGCGCGCGCGCGCGACGTCGTCGGGTGGGCCAAAGTGTGCGGCGCGCGTGCGAAAGGCGCGCACGCCGCGGTCGCGCACGGTGGCGCCGCGGCACAGGGCATCATCGGACGCTGTGCGCACGGAACTTTTTGGAACGACGACGCTGACACGCTGACGGTCGTCGGCGGCATCACCGCGCACGCTGGCGCGCGTGAGGTCGATCGAACGTGTATGATGATTAAATTTGGTGCGTGCGCGGGCGCGGGTGCGATCGAGGGTGACGGCGCGGGCGAGAGAATTGTTGTGCATTTGAATGTGACTGTTGTTGAATTACGCGCGAGGTGTTTTAAACGCGTCGCAACGCATGGCGCGGCGCGCAAATCGCGCGCGTAGGGATGCCCGGGGTGTTCTTTATATTTGAACGCGCGAGTCGCGCCCGTGTCGTCAGGAGACGCGCTCGGATGCGCGTAAATTTCGACGTTTCAGTGACTCGAGACTGACTGCGTGCGTTGATTTTTCGCAACTTTTTGCAGGAACATTCGATGTATCGTGGGTAAAAATGACTGGGGACGTGCCGAAGGAGATGGAAGGGGTGTCATACGTCCATCGGAAGCGCACGCGTGAGGGTGATGCTGGGGAAGAAGAGTTATCGTCGACGCGCGCGCCGACGACGCTCGACTTGTTCTTGGCGTTTGGAGGCGCGACGGCGGATGGGGCGACATCGAATGACGTTCGAGCGATGGATTGCGCGACAAAGCGATGGGTGAAGTTGTCAACGAAGGGTACAAAGCCTTCGAAACGTATGGGGCACGCAGCGACGTTGGTGAATGGGCGGCTGTTTGTACACGGAGGGCGCGTAGAAGGCGAGCGAGAGGAATACCTCAGCGACGCGTACGAGTTGAATTTAGACACCTTGACGTGGCGTGAGGTGAAAATGACGGGTAGTATTCCAACTCCTCGCGCGTTTCACACCATCGCGACGTTGAGCTCGATGCTTGTGTGCTTTGGTGGTGACAATGGCAAGGGATTTTTACAAGAGACGTTTTTCAAGCGGTTTGACGACGACGAGTGGCACAAGCCCGTCATACGCGCGTTGCCGAATACATCGAATAATCCCGATGCGTCAACGAAGCTTGAGCCATCGCCTCGCGCGTGTCACACCGCCACGCCTTTGACGGATGGTGACACGATGATTGTTTTCGGTGGCATCGGCTTGAACAACGAGTCTCAAAACGACACGTGGGCGTGGTCGGCGGCACAAATGACGTGGGCCGTCGTCGATCCGCCGTCGCAAGAGCCAGAGGCGCGATTCATGCACACCACTACCGTGGTTGGCGATGGCTTAGCCGTGCTCGGAGGAATGACGCTCAATCCGCTGTCGCAGGCATCAAAGAGAACGCCGTATCGTATTTTCTCGCACATGTACATTTTGACGGCGGCGGGATATTTGAAACATCCAAACTGGCACGTGACGAATGACAGTCTTCGTAAACCTATCGAAGCCTCAGCGGCGGAGGCAAGAACGACGCCGCCGAGTGCAGTGGCGCCAAAGGTGGTAGAGGTGGCAGCGCTTCAAGCGACGGATGACGGCGTTGCTGATGCACCCGTCGCCAAGGCTCCACCAGCGCCGGCGCCAGCCAAAAAGAAGAGCGCCGTCGCGGAGAGCAAGCCGAACGGCTCGGCGTCATCGATGCTTCCATCGACGACGAAGCCTAAGGAATCCGTTTCCAAGTCTGTTGATGCATCGACGTCTGTCGAGGAAATCAATCCAACGTCGGCGCTTTCCAACGGTGGCGGCGACGCGTCGACGGCGGCAGCCGCGACTCACGGGGCGAGCGCCGTGCCTCCAAAGAAGAAGCTCTCCGCCGCCGCCAAGCTGCATCGCATGACTTCTGACTCTGCGTCGATGAGTTTACCGAGATCGACGTCGAAAGTAACGACGGATGAGAAAAAGGGTGACGAGACGCAGGCGATTGAAACCGTCGTTGCCAAACAGGTTTCAACTGAAACAAAGCCAAAAGCGAGACAGCAAAAAAAGAAGAAACCCGCCGCAGACGCTGTAGTTGAGAACGCGCCCGCCGTCGCCGTCGCGACTGCTCTCGTTGAACCTGTCAAACCTGTTGATACTGTCAAACCTGTTGATACTGTCAAACCTGTTGAACCTGACGATACTGTCGATACTGTAGATCCCGTCGATGCTGTCCCAGTTGATCCTGTCGACCCCATGGTTGCGGTGGCGCCCAAGGTGGTGGCGAAAGATTTGCTCCCAGTGCCTGGCGTGTCTTTGGCGCCGCCCGACGACGAAGACGACATGGAGGACATCGACGAAGATATCGACATCGGCGTGGATAATCGAAGCCGCGGCAACGACAATGACGATGCACTAGTGACCGGTAAGTCCACGCCGAGCCCACCCATGCAATCACCTGCTAAGTCGGCGCAAGCCGTGCCGATTCCTGGCGTGCGCCTGGCGCCGATGCACGACGACGAATGGGACGAGTTGGATTCAGACGAACGCATGCCATCCGTGGAGATGAGCTCAGAGGATGACGAGCGTGCAGAAGTATCGCCTTCAGCGCAGCCAATCGCTTGGGCGAAGAGCGACTGCGGTAAATATTCAATCATGATTGACCGCGCGACGGGTCAGGAGATTCGCCGAATCGAAGCGCCGCCGATGTCACCGCCGCAATCGAGCGCGCAGCGCAAGCGTCTAGCGTCGCCAGCTGCTTTGAATGAGCAGCCGACGCCGAAAACGCACAGGAAACGCGCAGATGACCAAGATTGGACGATGAAAGAGCGACTGTTGGCGAAGAAATTCTTTGAGCAATTCGAATTGACAGACAAACCAAAACGCTACCGAGGATTAACAGAGGAGCGATGCGCGGCGGTTCTCGCCGAGAGTTGGAATGCGTTGCCGACATTAGAGCGAGTGGGGTGGTTAGAACGCGCTCGTGGTCCGTTATCGGCATCCAAGGCTTCAGCGCGCGATCGCGCGTCGAATGACTCTGACGATGAACCGCCTTACATTAAGCACGGCGACCGAGCGGTGATGGACACGCCGACGCGCGCCGACATGGAATACGCCGCGAATTTAGGCGAGTTCAGAGGCAACGATCTCACCATGCTCGGCACGCGTTTCAGCGGTGTTTTTACCGGCTCTTTCGACACCGGGTACTTTGCCACGGTGACCATGGAAGAGCGGAGCGACAAGGAGTACCGGTGCGTCGTGTACTCGCCCGCGCTCGCCTCGCCGGCTGACCCCACGCCCGCGTATTGCGTTCCCGCCGCCGGTGACGACACCGACGTGCAAAATGTTGTTTACAAGAAAGACGACGGTACGCACTCGATAGTTCGCGCGCGCGAGGCTTGGAGCCGTTCATACGCCGCCGAACAAAGTGGCGGAATTCGTCAGTCGAGCCTCGAGCCCATCGACTGAAATGTATTCACATGTGTGAAGAACCCCGTAGACGATGACATCTGGGCGGTCAGAGCGCTGAATCAATGTACCATTGGCGGCGCTGAAACTAGATCACATTGCGAAAATGTATTGTACTACATATAACAACGACACTTGTTTTTCTATACTAAAATACTTCTAGTAGTGTGTTACACAAACCATCTCATCCAAACGTATTCAACGCCCCTTGCGTTGATTCTAAAAAGCTTTGCAATCGTTCCGCGCTCCTCACCGCCGCCGCCGGATGCCCATCCGCGGACGCCTCCGTTGCCGTCAAATCCCGCCAACTTTCCGTGTCCTCTCCGTCCCAATACCCAAACGGCACGTCCACGAGCGCAGAATTAGCCTTCCGCAACGCCTCGGCGATCGCTTGCGCGTCTTCCAACGTCACCCGCGCGCGATTCGACGACGTCGTCGGCGTCACGAGGACGCCGCCGAGCGAGGCAGCCTCGCGCGCGACGCGTCTCGCCACGCCCTCGTACGGAAACCCGTGCTCGCGCCGCACCATGACCACGCCCAACGGATGAGATAAATTTAAATACGCATTCGACGACGCCAAACCGATGCAATTCGCGCACGGCACCGGCGCAGACGACGCATCTTTTGATGTCGCTTCTTCACCATGGGTGCTTTGATGCGCAGCTCCAACGCCGACTGCGGCGCTCACCGCCGCGGCGCGGGCGTATTCTGGAGGCACAGCCACGGACACGATAGTTCTGTACGGCACGATGCGCGCGAAAAACGCATCGGCGGCGAGCACGGCGGACATCAGAAACCAAAAAGGCTGGCAACGTATGACGTCATAAACCGACGCCACACGCCACGACATCATGTGCCGCCGAGTCGACTGTTCAAAGTGCTCCAAGCCCACGTGGGCTGGTTGCGGTGCGTCTCGCGCGCGCATCGCGCGCCGCGCGGTCGATCGATCGGGCGATGTGCGCGGGGAAACGCGTCGTTGAAGCGTCGTTTTCGTGTTCAGGGGACTAACTGTCGCGTCGAGCGTCATTCGCTAGGTATGCACATCGAGACGGCGTTAAAGGGCGTCGCCGTGGAAGATCGCTGCGCGTGTCCACGAGGAAGCGTGTTCGGGTCGTTATTCGGATCGTCTAAGAAGACGTCGACGTGAGTTTGGCGTATACTATTTTGTTTTCTTTGTGTAACGCCACGGGACGTTTCTTTCAACAACTCTGCTGTATTGCGTCATCATGCGCTATATTCGCGCCATTCGCGCGCCAAGGCGTACTTGAGCTGTGCAATATCGCGCTTTGCGTCGTCTATGTGCGCACGCAACTCGTCGAGGGTTCGTTTGCGCGACGAATGCGCGTCAAGCGCAAGGGCTATGGCGCGCTCGAGCACGCGCTCAGCGTCGGGCGCTTGAGCGCTCGACGCCCCGCCGGCGCGTAAATCGCGCGATGCGCGCGCCATGATCGATCCTTCAAGCTCTTCGCGGTCACGCGTGATTTGATCTTTCAATGCGTTCATCTCGCGGGCGAGCGCGCGGGCGTTGGCGGTGAGAGACTTGAGCTCGGAGACGCGCGCTCGGAGCGCCGGAGCCGCATCCGACGTCGAGGCGCAAAACGCCTTGAACGCATCCGCGCGCGGTGTGCGCGGCGCGCGCTGGGACGATGATATTGGTGGCGTCTCTCCCGCACTCTCTTCGTCGTCATCGACGTCGTCTTTGGCGCGAAACGTCGTCGCGCTATTCGAGCTGTTCGCGTCGACGCCTAGCCGCATTCGGCTTCGACAGATGTCCCGCAGCGCGCGCTGTACCGCGTGAATTTTCGCTACATTCGCCCCGCAATCTAACACGTAATCGTCTTCGCGCACGTATCGCTCGACATCTCGGTGCAAAGCGTTTAAAGCATCCGTACTCAAAACGAACGGGTCGTCGCCGTCGCCATCGTCGTCGTCGCAAACGTCTCCACCTCGAAGACTTTGCCGAAGCAACGCGAGCTCGACACGTAATCGTTTATTCTCCTCCTTGAGGCGTGCGATGAGCAAGTCAACGTCGAGTTCCTCGTTGACAAAGATTTCGTTTGAAATCTTTGCCACACGCTGGGCGAATCGACACGTGCTTACGGATTCATCAAACGCGTCGTCGTCGCCGCTCGCCGTGGCCACCATGACTGTGACACAATTCCCACCTAGACTATCGCGCAGCATCGTTGTCATTAAGCTATTTCGATACGGCACGTGCGTGTTCTCCAGGCCATCCGATCGGGCTTGTAACGCCACGATGACTTGCTCGAGAAAGTGTAGCGATACGTTGATGTATTTCGCTTCTTGTAACGTGGCGCCGTCGACGCCGCTTTTATTCACGCGTTCGCTCCCAGCCAAATCCACCAAATTTAGTTTCGCCCGTCGCACCGTGTCCGTCCCGCGCGAACGCTTTGTTATTGTCACGGTAAATATGCAATGTGACCGCGATGAGGCCATGTTCAGAGGCGTCTCCGCCACCGCTCGATTGGTGTCGCCGACAAAGAGTAAATCGAGCGCCTCTTCTTCGCTCGCGACGACGTGGGACGTCAAATCTAACACGTGCATATGCCCATGCTCGTCTTCCAACACGCGCACGCGTGGTAATGGAATTTCACTCGATCGTTCGTACCCTCGCGCGGCGCTCTGCCGCGCATCGAGTGTAGTGGCAAGTAAATCGTACCCGCGCTCGAGATAAATTTCAACGTAGCTCACCTCGACGGTAAATTTAGCATCTTCACCGCTATCTTTCGAACACACGCGATCGATCGAGGCAAATATCCTCGATAACGCACGGGGGACAATGCCCCGGTCGTCGTATCGCGCCGCTCCTCCCGTGAGCGTGTACGTCTTTCCACTTCCAGTTTGCCCGTACGCGAACAACGTGGCGTTGTACCCGTCGAGCGCCGCGTCCACGACGCCCTTACCCACGACGTCAAACACCTCGTCTTGGCTCGCGCGCTCGTCCATCACGCCATCGAATGCAAATCTATGTGTAAACGCGCGCGGTCCGCCTTGGCGACGCTCGACGTCGGCTTTACACTCGACGAAAACTTTGTCATTGTCCTCGCGAGGAGGCGAACCGTCATCGAGTTCACTCGAGAGCGGAACGATGGAAACGCGCTGTGCGGTAGTTTTCGAGCTCGGGCGCAGACGAAGATACGTGCGTATGGATGACGACGATGATGGCGCGTCCGGCGTCATCGACCGCGGCGGTACATGCGCGTGATGCGATGTGACGCGTCGGCGTCGTCGGTCAACGCGAAACGCGAAACGGGTATGAGAATAACGCGTCAAACATAAAACCATACGTATATATATATCTTACAACCGGTGGCGGCAACGATGACAACGACAACGACATTGCGCGTGTACACATAACGCACACACACACGTGCGCGCGCACACACACACACAAGCGCTCTAAACGCTCTCGCTACGCGTCCACCGGGGTCTCCCTGACCTCCTCACTATTATTCCTTCTTCGCCTCTTCCAAGTACGGATTCTTCGGCTCCTCAATCACCTCAATTTCATGATCAAATTCCCACGGTTTCCACTCGCGCATCTTCGGAATCAACGCCAATTCATCCTCCGCCACGGCGTACAACTCTTCAATCTGCCCTAACCCGAGCGCGCGCTCCACCGCCTCCACATCCCCCGCATTCGCCTCCAACGCCTTCAAATGTCCCTCGTACACCTGCTCCACCACTTGCCTGTACCCAGCATCGGCAGGAATGCCCACGCGAACCGCTTTAAGCACCTCACGCACCTTACTCGCGTACGCGTTGTGCGCATCGTCTAAAACCTTCAACCCGACGATCCCAGTCGTGGCTTTCGTCGACATGGACATCGTCGTCGTCGTCGCGCCGCCGCCGAGACGCGCGCACGCGGAGAGCAACGCGCGTCGCACCTGGGTCGCCATCATCGGATCCGCGCACGCGTCGTCGAACACTGACGACGACGACGACGCGATCGGGATCGGGATCCAGATTTTTCCCACACCAAAGACGCGTTTTGACCAATCATGACCACAGGGTCGAGTGGGGACTATTTTGACGGGGTCACGATTGGTGGTTGATTTTCGAACGTTTGCGAGCTGTCGATCGAACGCGACGTCACACGACGACGACGTTGGACGTTGGACGTTCAACGACGGGTGTGATGCGCGATAGCGACGATGATGACGCGAGTCTTCACGACGACGACGACGACGAGAACGACGACGAGGAGGAGTACGCGATGACTGAGGAGGACGAGGACGAGGATGAGCCGGTGGTGATGTCGCAAGCGGATGTGCGCGCGAGAAATGTGTCGATGATGGTGAATGGCACGCTCGCGACGTCGGTGAAACCATTCGTGCGCGGACTCGTGGTTGAGGATCCTGAGGTGGTGTTGCGTCGGGCGTTTAAGTCGCCGTTTCCGAACGCGCCGAATGCGAGTGGTGCGTGATTTTGATTGATTGTGACGTAATGTTGGCACCGCGATGGTCGCGCGCGCGGGGGCGTTTGAATGTGATACTGACGTTTGGGGTTTTGATTTTGTGCAGCGGAATTACGGCGTCGATTGGCGGCAAGACGGGTGTTCGTGCCGTGGGGTGCGAATGCTAAAGATGCGTTGGCGGCGATGCCCAAGCCCACGGCGTTGGCGACGACAGATGAGCACATTACGTTACCGGATGGTATCGAGGATTTGACGCTTTGGACGCCTGGTGATGGAGTGCGCGATGACGCGGGCGATGACGCGACGACAACGACGGGTGGTGCGAGTGCGAATGCGAATGCGAAACCCATAGTTGTCGATCGCATGCTTACGCGGTGGTTGCGCCCGCACCAACGCGAAGGCGTTCAATTTATGTTTGAGTGCGTCATGGGTTTGCGTGATTTCGACGGATGTGGGTGTATTCTCGCAGACGATATGGGTTTGGGTAAAACTTTGCAAGGAATTACGTTGTTGTGGACGTTGTTGCGACAAGGCATGGATGGGACGCCGACGGTGAAACGCGCGCTCATTGTGTGCCCGACGTCGTTGGTATCCAACTGGGACGACGAGTGCAACAAATGGTTGAATGGGCGGGTGAAAACTTTGCCGATTTGTGACTCGACACGTGCAGAGGTTGTGAGTTCTGTGAAGTCATTCTTAGCTCCGCGACACACGGCGCAAGTGATGATTGTGAGCTACGAAACATTTCGCGTTCACGCCAACCGCTTCAACTTTGACGGCGCGGTGGATTTGGTCATGTGCGACGAGGCGCATCGCTTGAAGAACGGCGAAACATTAACCAACAAGGCGTTGTGTGGTGTGCCGTGCTTGCGGCGGGTGATGTTGAGTGGTACGCCCATGCAAAACCATCTCGATGAATTTTACGCCATGGTGAGCTTTTGTAATCCCGGGTTGTTGGGCACCCCGACGGAGTTTGCGAAAAAGTTTGAGCGTCCGATTCTTGCCGGTCGCGAACCCGGAGCGTCAGATAGCGAGATGGAAAAAGGTCAGGCTGCAAACTCGGAGTTGTCAGAGTTGGTGAACAAGTTTATTTTGCGCCGGACGAACACTATTTTGAGTAAGCACTTGCCACCCAAGGTTGTCGAAGTTGTGTGCTGCAAATTGTCCCCGCTTCAACAAGCGCTGTACGAACACTTTTTATCTTCAAAGTCTGCGGCAAAATTGGTGTCTGGAAAGGCAACACAAACATTGGCTGCGATTACGGCGTTGAAGAAGTTATGTAGCCACCCAAAGTTGATTCATGACATGATTCGAGGCGCGAAGAATACTGGGCACACAGCGAGCGGATTTGCCACGTGCGCGGGATTCTTTCAAGAAGGCATGTACGGGAGCTCATCTCGAGGTGGTCGTGGTCTTGGAAGTATGATACCCGGATGGGAAGAGCATAGCGGGAAGTTTGCGGTGCTCGGTCGTATGTTGGCGAATTTGCGAGCCGAAACGAAGGATCGAATTGTGATTATTTCCAACTACACGCAAACGCTTGATTTGATTGGTCAAATGTGTAGTGAGCGCCGCTACCCGTACGTTCGTCTCGATGGTTCGACGACCATCGGTAAGCGACAAAAGCTGGTGAAGCAGTTCAACGACCCGAGCACGGATTCGTTCGTATTTTTGCTTTCATCGAAAGCGGGCGGATGCGGCATCAACCTCATCGGCGGCAATCGTCTCGTGTTGTTCGACCCTGATTGGAATCCAGCAAACGACAAGCAAGCCGCAGCGCGTTGCTGGCGTGACGGTCAAAAGAAAAAGTGCTACTTGTACCGATTCTTATCCGCGGGCACGATTGAAGAAAAGATTTTCCAACGTCAGTTGTCCAAGGAGAGTTTGCAAAATGTCGTCAACGGCTCGGGTGAATTGGAACAATCCATCTTGACCAAAGAAGAACTCCGAAGGTTGTTTTCTCTCGACTGCACGACGTATTCTGACACGCACGACACATGCGGATGCACGCGCTGCCCCAAGTGCGTCGAGGGAGATCTCGGACGCGATGCAGACCCAGAGCACAAGACGTGGGAGGAACAAATCGACGAAGCGGATGAACAAAAGCTCGACGAGTGGGCGCATCATCACCGCATGGACAAGGTTCCCGATGATATCATGAAGAAGTCAGCAGGTGATGAAGTGTCTTTCGTGTTCTCGTTGAAGGTTGAAGGCTGCGCGATCGATGATTCGAAGAAGAATCCCGCCGCTGGCGCGTCTGAAAAGCCGAAAGACGCGCCGCCGGCAACCAAGGTTCCATCAACTGCGCCCGCTGTATCTTCGTCTCGCCCACAATTCTCGATAAACCGACCAACGTCAACATTTGTACCACCATCGCGTAGACCGCTTACGGTCATGAACACGTCGGCGGGTAAGGTTACGACGAACGCCAGGAAGCCGGCGCCGCCGCCGCCGCCTCCAGGTCGGCTCGGCGCGCAACGCAAACCAGTCACCAAGCCCGATCTGAAGCCGAAAGGCCGGAAAAAGGCGATGGAAAGCGAAAGCGATGACGATGATATGTGCGACGACGACACTGAAGAAGAAGACGAAGGGGAAGAAGAAAGCGAGGCTGAAGAGTCAGAGTCAGAAGCGGAGGAAGATGGCGCGGTGCCAGATTCTGAAGACGAAGACATCGCGGACACCTCTGATGTACCCGTGAAAAAGCGCGCCAACGCAAGTTCTGAAGTGAGCGCGTCGCGACTAAAAGCCCCGCGCGTGTCGTCGGTTTCATCGGAATTGGGCATCGCGTTACCGTCAAAGACTAATGACGACGAAGACGAAGAAGCGTCAGAGTACTCTGAATCCGAATATTAAAATTCAATTTCCTTTTAGATTGGCGAAGAGCGCGCGAACTTGAGAATGTACGCAGCACTCTTCACAAAAGTTGTAGTAGGCACACATTCACACATTTGTTTCTTTTCTTATTACTCATCATTACACAGTTCAAAATCCCATTTGCGCTTCGGCGGCTTCAGAGATGACTGGGATGCGCACGTAGCGGCCAGTCATGCATCCGACTGCACTCAGCGCGAATGCGCCGAGCACGATGACGAAAATCGCGTTATGTACCACCATCACCAATGGTCCTGGCAAGCCGATACCCAAAATACCCGGTCCAAACAACGTTTCGACGAGAGACGGGAAGATTAAAGCAATGTCGAGTAAAATCGCCTGCATGGCGTTGAAGCGACAAAATCGCGACAAATTTTGATTCTTCGCAATGCCGAGATAAATGGCGAAAAACATGATCAAATTACCCATCGGTAAAGATGACACCGCACGCAAAATCGGCATCAACGGCTTCAACAACACAATCGCCGCGGGAAACTGCGCGAAAAAGTATCTCCCATACCGCAACGCGCTCAACAGCGGTAAGATATACGGCGCCAGCGCCACGACGCGATCGGGCACGGGGACGATATTAAATCCCCCACCCGAATACCCAC
>Ga0181596_10001884_pt1 | contig 20706 bp, 15 predicted proteins | sample 041ome_6_FD_148655 | JGI IMG/M metagenome (GOLD analysis project Ga0181596, IMG submission 148655) | Coastal salt marsh microbial communities from the Groves Creek Marsh, Skidaway Island, Georgia - 041402US metaG (spades assembly) | ecosystem: Environmental > Aquatic > Marine > Intertidal zone... | reverse complement strand
ACAGCTCGATGCCACGGGACGACAATGCCATCTTCGACCTGACCGATGCCCTGAAACGCCTCCAGCAACATCGGTTTCCCCTGCAGACCAATGAGATCACCCTGACCTACTTTGAGCGCACTGCGCCCCTGGTCGGCGGTGCGGTGGGCGAAGCCATGGCACGCATCGTCGCCGATCCGTCCGACACTGAAGCCATTGACCTCCTGCGCCAGCAGCCGGAGTACGTGGGCACCCTGGGTACGACCTGCATTCCTACCATGCTGGCGGGGGGCCACGCTGAAAACGCCCTGCCCCAGTCGGCCACGGCCACCGTCAACTGCCGAATTTTTCCGGGCAACAGCGTCGAGGACACGTTGGGCGTTTTGAAGCGGGTCGCAGACAATCCCGATCTGGATTGGTCGATCGTGGGGGTCCCCGTGTCCAGTGATGCCTCACCCTTCAATGCCGAAATCATGGCCGCCATCAAAGCCAGTCTTGACCCCCTGTACCCGGGGGTGCCAGTCATCCCGCAGATGGGTTCAGGCACCACCGATGGTGCTTTCTTCCGCGCGGCGGGCATCCCCAGCTACAGCCTGACAGGAATATTTATCAATCCCAAGGACAGCTTTGCCCATGGGCTCAACGAACGGGTTCCCAAAGTCAGCATACGCGACTCGCTGATTTTCTGGCGTGGAATGCTCGATCAATTGGCGGGACCGATCGCCGCCACCGAATGATCAAATGCGGGCCCGGGCCCGCCACCTTCCACGACCAGCCCAAGACACCAGGGTGATCCGCTGAGCCGCTCCAAAAACCGGCATCACAAATGGGGAAAAAACCAAAAAACACAGCCCCGCCCGGTGATCCATGGCGACCCTTTTTACACGGTGGAGCAGGGTCGAAAAAACTGCCAACACTTACCAATATTCCCGCTTGTCCTTCGACCCATTCTGTTGAGAATGCGCGTCTCTATTTTTTTGTGTTGGCTACCGCCATGGGCAACCTTCGCTCTGTCTCCTCGCTACTGCTGACCACCGCCTTTCTGCTGGCCGGACACGGCTTGCACATGACATTTTTGCCCCTGCGAGCAGCGGAACTCGGTATGTCGACCCTGCTGGTGGGGCTCAGCGGTTCCGCTTATTTTGCAGGCTTCCTCACCGGCGCTTTACTGACCCCCCGGATCATTGCCAGCGTGGGCCACATTCGGAGCTTTACGGCCCTGATGGCCACCTTCCTTTGCAGCTTCCTGGTCCTCAGCTTCTGCGACGGGGGCATCTTCTGGATCGCAATTCGTTTCGTTCTGGGTGCCGCAATGTGTGGCGCGTACACCGTGATAGAAAGCTGGCTGACGGAGCGGACCGATCCCGCGGCCCATGGGCGCGTGCTGTCGATCTATACCGTCATTGTGCTGGGCTCCATGGCGCTGGGTCAGTACCTGCTCAATCTCACGGACAGCAACCCACTGCACCCTTTCATCCTCGTAGCACTCATGGTCGGGTGCGCCATCATCCCGGTGAGCCTGACCCGCTCCCCGGCGCCGGCGCCCGTTCCGGCAACGCGCTTCAGCTTCAGCAAGCTCTACCGACGGTCCCACACAGCCTTCGCGGGCGCACTGGGCTCGGGTTTGATTATGGGGAGTTTTTGGTCACTGGGCGCCGTCTACATCCTGGCACTGACAGGAGACCCGGCGTTTGTTCCCTGGTTTATCGCCGCCAACATTATTGGCGGTGCCCTCGCCCAGTACCCCATAGGACTGGCCTCGGATCGTATTGATCGACGCTATGTCCTGACGCTGCTCTGTTTTGCTTGCGCCGCAACCGCATTGGCGCTATCGCGGGCCACGGATCCCACCACCCTGCTTTGGTGCTCAGCAGCCTTCGGGGCCGCGGGTAATTCCCTGTATGCCGTATCACTCGCCAAGGCGGCCGATAACTCAAAACGGGACGAGTTTGTGATGCTGGGATCCTCGGTGCTGCTGCTGAATGCCTTGGGCGCCTCCGGCGGCGCTATCGTGTTTGGCTTCGCCATGCGTTGGCTGGGTAACGAGGCGTTGTTTGTTGCCGTGGGCTTCTCCAGCGTCTTGTTTGGCATTTTTGTGGCGCTACAACCCCGGGGACGGACCGCCGTGGCCATCGAGGAGCAGAGCGAGTTTGTGGGTACCACGTCGGTTATGGCACCCATTGCACTGCAGCAGGATCCCCGCTCCAGCGAGAGTCCCGACCCGTCAGACGCAGAGGTTCAGCGCTCTGACAGCAGTTCGCAGAACGCCAAATCCGGGTGCGTCATAACCTTGGATGCGTCGGAGAAAATGACGGCCTGCTGACCCTCGGTCTCCCACACAGGCCACTCGGGTACGCCCTGGCCGTTGGGATCGCCTCGGCTGATAAACCCCTTCCAGTAGTCGACCAGTGTCTCTGTCAGCGCCCTGTCGACGGGCTCCATGGGTAGCCAGTCGTCGTGGCGGTCAAAGACATAGGGTAACTCGGCGCCATGATAGGCGCCGATGCTGGCGAAACCCGGACGCACACGATCGAAGCGATAGACCCAGGCGCGACCCCCGGAGCGGCTGATGGCATCAGCGAGCGTCAAGGAGGGACACAGGAAGGTCAGCCCGGTACCCAACCGGTCCAGAATCGACTGTTCACTGGCGTCGTCCTCAAAAGACCCCAATACCTCTGGCCAGCTTTCCTCGGGTAGGCGTTCTTTGAGATAGGCGGCTGCGGTATCCCCCGGGCGGATATACATCAGTGACTCATTGGCGTTACTACCGATAATCATGTCCAGGGGCGGCAAGTCGCCGTCCCTAACCCGTTGCTGCAACGTACGCGGCAGGCTTTCATCATCCTGCAGGGCGCCAAACCGTACTCCCCGATAAACCTCCGGGGTGGCGGCAATGAGCGCTTCGGCAGGGAGCGCACGCAGTTTTTCCAGCGAACCATCGGCGCCCAACAACTGTTGCTGTAGCGCGAGCGCCCGATCGGCCGCCTGCTCCGGGGTGGGGCCCCCCGTCACCGGCCAGCCGCCGCTCTGGTGGATGACACCGCGAATACGATCCCGGCTGAGTGGCGATATTGCGAGATGCAAGGCGTTTGCTGCGCCCGCAGACTCACCCGACACCGTGATTCGCCCCGGGTCTCCACCGAATGCGCCGATGTGCTGGTATACCCAGTCCAGGGCCAGGGCGAGATCGAGGAGTCCGAGGTTGGCGCGCGCCATATCGGGGTGGTGCATCCATCCGAATACCCCCAGCCGATAGGCAACGGTGACCACCACCGCCCCCTGTCGGGCCAGGGGTCCGCCATGGTAGTTGGGCTCGTAGCTCCAGCCCCCGGTGTTGGAACCGCCATGGATGAACAGCAGCACCGGCTTGGGCCCCGGCAACGACCCGTCGGTCCAGATATTGAGGTAAAGGCAATCTTCCGAATACGCGGGCGCCGTCATCAAAGACGGATCCACACCCACACGCGCCATCATCCCGTGATACCAGGACAGACCACTCCCGGATTGCAGGCAGGCCGGCGCAAAGGCGGTGGCATCAAGTACACCGCTGTCAAAAGGCCGGGGCATGGGAGGACGCCATCGCGCATCACCCACCGGAGGCTGCGCAAATGGGATCCCCAGAAACGCTGCCGTACCCCCTTCGTCTCGCGTGCCCGTCAGCACAGTGGCACCCACGGTCACCGATGGCGCCTGTAGCGCCGGTGCATCGAGGTCACCCCTATTCTCATCCACACCGTCACAGGCTGTGATTAACAGCACACAGAGCAGCGCCACAGCGCGCGAGCGCCCCCCCCTTTGATTCATGGCAAGCTTACAATGACGCATCCTTGGGTTCCTCCGGCCTCGACCAAATTATGTGCCTGCGCCAGGTCGGTAAAGGGCAGCACGTGACCCAACCGGTGTTGCAATGCGCCCTCGCGCAGGGCCTGGCAGGTATCCTCAATCGCCCGGGATTTGGCCTCTTCCGGCATGTCGTACACGATAACCAGCCGGATCGTCAGGTCCATGAACATCATTGTGCGAAACGGAAGGGTGGGCTCGGGGATTCGGGAGCTGGCGTACGTCGCAATCACACCCCCGGTGGCAATACAGTCGATCACCTCTGGCAGGTTGGCCCCGAACTCAACGTCAATGACCCGTTTCATCCGTTGCCCACATTGTTCCCTGAGCGCCGCACCCCAACCCGATTGATGGTGATCGACCACCACCTCAGCGCCGGCAGCGAGACAAAGCTCCCGATCAGCTTGATTGCCCGCTGTGGCCGCCACCCGTGCACCAAAGCGCTTTGCCCACTGAATGGCGTAGTAACCGACACGTCCCGCTCCCCCGGTGACAAGAATCCAGGTATCGGCGACCGCGCCATCGGCGGTCACGCAGCGGTGCGCCGTCATCATGGGAATGCCGATACAGGCGCCCACTTCGAAGGACGCCGCATCTGGCAGCGCCGGCGCCCTTACGCTGTCGACACTGACCCATTGCGCCGCGGTGCCCCGGGATCGGCCATGCTGAGCCTGATAAACAAATACGCGCTCACCGATTCGTGTGGGGCTGACGCCGTCACCCACCGCATCGATAACCCCTGCCCCATCGCTGTGGGGTATCACAGGTCCATTGTCCAGGAGGTTGGGAAAGGCGCCCGCCCTTTTTTTGACATCCGAGGGGTTCACTGCGGTGGTGTGTAACCTCACCCGCACCTCGCCAGGCCCGGCCTCTGGCTTCTCCAACTCACGGGGCCGCAAGACATCCCCTGCGGCGCCAAAAGTGTCAAAACAAAATCCTTGCATTAGATCATCCTCTGTCAGCGCCTCTAACACCCTCAGGGATCCTGCCAGTTCGTGAGTGACTCGGTGTGCCCATCGAGTGCAATGGCCTGGCCCGATATATTTTTGCCCGCCGGTCCTGCCAGAAAGCACACCATGGCGGCTATATCACCCGGGTCGGTAAACTGCCGCAGGGAGCTCTGCCGGGCGTAAACGCTGCGTATCGCTTCCGGCTCAACCCCCCGTGCCGCGGCATCTCTGGCAATCACCCCGTCAATCCGCGACCCGGCGACGCTACCGGGACACAGTGCATTGACCCTGATATTCCAGGGCCCCAATTCCATCGCCCAGGTTTTGGCGAGGCCAATGCTGCCCCACTTGGAAGCCGCATAGGGAGAACGGTGAGGGCATCCCGACAATCCGGCATTGGATGACATATTGATGATGACCCCTTCACGGCGGGCCTTCATGTCAGGAATCACGTGTCGGGTGACGTAGAACAGGCTGTTAAGGTCGGTGTCGATCGTGCGCTGCCACTCAGCGACATCCAGGGACTCAAGGGCACCCTGCGGGCCCGCGATTCCGGCATTGTTGACCAGCAGGTCGACACGGGCATGCTGCTGCCAAAACTGCTGGAAGGCAGTGTCCACCTGCCCGGGATCGGAGACGTCGCAGGTAACTGCGCTGTGCGGACCGAAAGAGTCGCGGGCCCGGTCGACCTGATGGGCATCGATATCCAGAATGAACAGCGCGTATCCCTGCTCATGAAGCGCCTCCGCTATCGCCAGGCCAATGCCCGACGCACCCGCAGAAATGACTGCCACCCACTGATCTGACAAGGCACTGGCCCCCACCGCTCTACAGGCCCGCTAGTGTGCACCAGCCCTACCGGGTGTCGTCTACTCTTTTTACAGCCCACCGACTCACCCACCACAAGGCGCAGTCGAGGTAGCGGCATCAGGCGCCCCGAAACAAAGATCCCGAGAGCGGCTGACCGTAGACCGGAGACGCATCAGGGCAGGTTGTTGCCCTGCCGGTCGGCCTGGAGCGAACGCAGAAGGCCGTAACCCGCCGGCCACAGGGTGATGACCAACGGCAGGGAGACGACAAGAACCGCCGTTTGGGCCTCGCGGATACCCCCCGCATACATCAGGCCAATGGGCAGGATCGCCAGAGCAATCGCCCAGAACAGCCGGTGCCAGCGCGGCGGATCCTCCGAGGGATGCAGTTTTTCCGAGGCACTCGCAGCGAGGGTATAGGAGGCGCTGTCGTAGGTTGTCGCGCAAAAGATGACCGATACAAAACACAACAGGCCAATGATCAGCCCCGCCAGGGGCAGAGTGTCGAGCCCCGCGATAATGGCGGCGTTGCCCCCCGAAGATTCCATCACCGCCATGACGTCGAGCTGACCCTGAACCTGCAGACCCAGACTGTGGTTGCCCAACAGCATATAAAACAGCCAGCACCCCAGTGAGCCCAGCACCAACATACCCAGCACCACTTCCCGAACCGTCCGGCCCCGGGAGATTCGGCTGACGAAGAGGCCGACAAAGGGTCCGTAGGACACCCACCAGGCCCAATAAAATATGGTCCAGTCCTCAACAAACCCCGAGCGGCCGATGGGATCGGTCCAAAAGGTCATGGCAATGGTGTTCTGCAGCATATGACCTACCGAATTCAGTGCCATACGCAGCAGGAAAAGGGTGTCTCCGGCAAAGAGAATCGCCACCAGCAGCACCAGCGCCAACACCATGTTGAGATCACTCAGCCGGCGAATCCCACGACCCAGTCCCAGGGCGACGCTGGTTGAAAAAATCACCACACAGAGCACCACAACGACCATTTCCAGACCAAAACTCTCGGGGACACCGGTCAGACGTGAAATCAGTGCGGCTATCAGCGGCGTGGAAAAACCCAGCGAACTGCCGGCACCTCCGATCAGTGCAACCATGAACATACCGTCCATGAGCTTTGCCACCAGTGTGTTCTCCCGACCCTTGAGCCAGTAATCTGCGGCCGTGCTGTACTTCAGGTAGGGGACCCGCCGCACATAAAAGGGATAGGCGATGGCCAGCGTGGGCAGGCAGTACAGTGCCCAGGCAACAATCCCCCAGTGGTGCATGCCGTAGGAGGCCGCCCACTGGAAGGCCTCCGGGGATTTCGGTTCCGCGCCGAAGGGCGGCGCGGCCGCATAATAGGCCCATTCAATACCGCTCCAGTACATCAAACCCGCGCCGATTCCCGCCGCGAACAACATGGCGGCCCAGCTCGGAAAACTGAACTCAGGGGGGCCGTCACCCAAACGAATTCCGGCATGGGGACCGAAAGCAAGGTACAGCGATACACCGAGTGCTGTCGCACCGGTCAGAATATAAAACCAACCGAAGGTGTCACCAATCCACGCATAAGCCGCTTGTAATGCGACCGAACTGAACTCGGGGAATACCAGCAACGGCAGGGAGATCCCCAACAGCACGGCCACCGTCAGCGTAAAATTGAAGCGATCTACCCGGGGAGTCATGGCCATAGCGCTGTTATTATCCGTTGGAAAATACTCGCTGCGGAGCTTAACACCCCGCAGAAAATTGGCGAGTGACGGCGACTCAGCGGCGGCACACCTGCGCCGGCCACCGCTCGGCTGCCAACCCACAAGGGGGGTATTGCCTTGCAGCTGAAAGCAACCCACTCTGTCCATACCAGACGACAGGTTTCAGATGAGGGGAGAGCGGAGATGGCGCAGCCAGACCATGACGTTGTTGGCGCTGATTTTCGAGGCCTCGAAAATTGCCATGCCCACCACCGCATCCTGTTCGACCCGGTGCCCATTGGCCCTGTCGTCGCCCCCAATCGGTTCTACCAGGTACCCCATGCCAGCGGTATGACCGAAGCCAACCCACGCGTGCGCGCGGCGTTTCGCGGTACCAAGGCCGAGGGCGGCTGGGGGGTGGTCAGCACCGGCGCGGTGTCGATACACCCCAGCTCAGACGATTCACCGCTGCCCTATGCGCGCCTGTGGAACGACGCCGATATCGCCTCCCATGCACTGACGACAGCCGCCGTTCACCAACACGGCAGCCTCGCTGCGGTGGAGTTGTGGCATGGTGGGGCAGTGGTGATGAACCGAACATCGCGGCTGCCGCCCCTGTCGCCCTCCGGCGTACCGTGGGCCGCCACCCACGTCGGCTTTATGGGTCAGCAACGCCCCAAGCCCATGGACGGCGGGGATATTGACGCGGTGCTCCAGTGGCAGCGCGCCGCCACACGCCGGGCACTGGATGCAGGCTTTGATATTATCTATGTCTATGCGGGTATGGGTTACCTCGGCTACGAGTTCCTGCTGCCCGAGTACAACTGGCGTACCGACGGCTATGGTGGCAGTCTGGAGAACCGCACCCGGTTTGTGCGGGAAATGCTCGAGGTCACGCGGGATGAAGCGGGCAGCAAGGCTGCTGTGGCCCTGCGCATCAGTCTTGAGGAGTTGCGCGCCAAGCCCAGTGACCACTACGAGAGCGAGGCCCACGGCGTGGTCAGCCTGCTGTCTGATGTCCCCGATCTGTGGGACGTCAAAATGGACTCCAGCCCCAATGACTGTGGCGCATCACGCTTTCGGCCCGAGGGTGCCCACGAACCCATTATCGACTTCGTCCGAAAAGTGACGGATCGACCAGTCGTGGGCGTCGGGCGTTTTACCTCCCCCGACACCATGGTGTCGCAAATCAAACGCGGGGTACTCGACCTGATTGGTGGCGCCCGGGCCAGCATTGCCGACCCCTTTCTTCCGGAGAAAATCCGCCGCGGAGAGAGCGACACCATACGGGAGTGCATTGGCTGCAATATGTGCATCGCCAGCTGGCATGATGGCGTGCCAGTGCGCTGTACCCAAAATGCCACTGCCGGGGAGGAGTGGCGAAGGGACTGGCACCCCGAGCGATTCCGGAAGACCGCTGCAGCAGAGCACGTCGTGGTGGTTGGCGGCGGCCCCGCAGGACTGGAGGCCGCACTGGTGGCCGCGCGACAGGGCTACCAGGTCACCCTTAGCGAACAACGCAGCGACTGGGGCGGTCGGGTCCTGCAGGAGAGCCAATTGCCGGGATTGGCCATTTGGGGGCGGGTGCGTGATTACCGCGTCTGGGCTCTCTCCCAATTGGGTAACGTTGCCATGTACACCAACAGTCCTCTGGAAGCGTCAGACCTTACGGACCTCGGCGCCGATCACATCGCTGTGGCAACGGGGGCATCCTGGACGACCCACCTGTACTCCCCCCTCGAAATACCCAGCCATCCGCTGTCCGCCCCACGCGTGTACACGCCGGAGGATGTGTTTGCTGACCGTGTCAACGGCGACCGCATCCTGGTCTTTGACTATGACAACTACTATCTCGGTGGCGTGATTGCGGAGCACCTGGGTCGCAGGGGCGCTGCCGTGGTGTACGCCACGCCGGCAGGCCACGCTTCGGCTTGGACGTTTATGACCAATGAACTTCCCTACGTGTACAAGGCACTCGGGGAACAGGGCGTGGAAATCCTCACCACCACCAACCTCGATCACTTCGATGGCATGCGGGCCACCCTGAGTAACCTGTTCAATGGCCACGTCATCGAGCGGCAGATTGATGCCGTCGTTATTGTTGGGCTGCGGCTGCCCAACACCATGCTCTACGAGTCACTGCTGACGCTCCAGACTTCCCGCGATGACGTCCTGGGCTCTGCCCGCATCAGCCTTGTGGGCGATGCCCTGGCGCCGGGTGCGATTGCCCACGCCGTGCATAGCGGTCATGGCTTCTCCCGCGCCCTGCTCGGTGACCCCACAGACACCTATCAGCGGGATGAACCCATTACGCTGGACACACCGGAGGCGGTATTCATACAGAGTTGAAACCCCAATCCAAAGCCATAAACAAGAAGGAATAGCCTGTAACAGCATGCTGGAATCGCTGGAAACGACGCTGCCCCGGTCCAGTTATCTGGATGACGAGGTCTATAGCCGGGAGATCGCCGCGATCTTCAGGCCCGGCTGGGTCTGTGCCGGTCGCAGTGAGGCATTGCCCGAGGCGGGCAGCTATCAGGCCCTGCGCCTGGGAAACGAATCTCTGCTCCTGGTGCGAGACGAAGTGGGGGCCCTCCGGGGCTTTTACAACGTATGCCGACACCGGGGTGCCGAGCTGGTCGCCATGCCCGACAGCGACATCCGCTATGGCCAATTTGCCCGAACCGTCACCTGCCCCTACCACGCCTGGAACTATCGCTTTGACGGCTCATTGCGCGGCGCACCCCACGTCCCGGTCGCATCCGGTGCTACCCGGCTACACACGATCGAGGTAGCCGAATGGGGCGGCTTCATTTTTATGCGGCTCGATAACCGGCGCGGCGAGTCCCTGGCACAGGCCCTGGGCGCCGGGACAGACCGAATCGCCAACTACCCCCTCAAAGATCTTCGTGTTGGCCATCGTATGGACTACCGGGTGCTGGCCAACTGGAAAGTGATTCTGGAAAACTACAACGAGTGTTATCACTGTGGACCCATCCACCCTGAACTCTGCGAGATCGTTCCCGCTTTCCGGCAGGGCGGGGGTCGTGATCTTGACTGGGATGACGGCGTGCCCCATCGGGAGGGCGCCACAACCTTTACAGCAACGGGAACCACCCCAAGGGCCCCGTTTCCCGGGCTGAGCGACACTGAGAAGACACACCACAAAGGCGAACTCTTTTACCCCAACCTGATGCTCAGCCTGGCAATGGACCATGTGGCAGCCTTTTACGTGTGGCCGGAATCCGCAGGTGAGACGCGGGTGCGCTGTGAGTTTTTGTTTCACCCCGATGAGATGGCGCGGGACGACTTTGACCCCCAGGATGCCGTGAGCTTCTGGGATCTGGTCAACCGACAGGACTGGCAGATTTGCGAAAGCGTGCAGCGAGGTATGCAGAACTGCGTGTTTGAACACGGGTATTACGCACCCATGGAGGATTACAGCCTCGATCTACGACGCTATGTCGCGGCCTGCCTTGACGATGCAAAGTAGGCCAGGCCCTGGCGCCAAGGGAACTCCAACACAGGACGTTGGCAGCGTTCGCGCGGTAATGGCGTTCCACAACCGGCCCCTTCTGCGGGCAATTTCTCTATGAACTGGACCGGTGTGCCCGTGCGCTGGCGATTTTTTGCCATCCTGTTCATGCTCAGTTTTCTGGCCTACCTGATGCGCCAGAACATCCATGTGGCCGGTGAACTCATGATGCCCGAGTTGGCGCTGAGCGAGTTGGAGATGGGCTGGATCTATGCCAGCTTTATCTGGGGCTATGCGCTGTTCCAATTGCCTGGGGGAGTGGCCGGTGCCCGGTTTGGCCCCCGTCGAACCTTGATGACGGTGGGCGTACTGGGAATTGTCGCGTCAGGGTTGACCGGTTTACTACCGGGCACCCTATTCCAGTCCAGCGCCGGCGTAATCGCCGTTCTGATGTTGGTGCGGTTTATTTTGGGCGCTGCCCATGCACCGATGTATCCCGTGCAGGCCGCCGCGGTGGAACGCTGGTTCCCCGTGGGTCACTGGGCGCTGCCCAACGCCGTATCGAGCACGGGGTTAACGTTGGGCGCGGCAGCGGCACAGCCCCTGGTGGCCATGGTCGCGGTGTACTGGGGTTGGCGCGCCTCCTTCTACGTCTTTATCCCCCTGAGCATCGGCTTGTTTGGCCTGTGGTGGTGGTATGCCCGCGACAACCCTAAAGATCATCCCGCCATGGGGGACGCCGAACTGGCAACAATTCAGGCCAACCGCGAGGCTTTGACCCAGGAGGCGGGCTTCGGCGCGTGGCGGCAACTGGTGGGCAACCGCGAGACGCTGCTGCTGACCACCGCCTATTTCTCCCTCAACTACGTCTTCTACCTGTTCTTCACCTGGTTCTTTCACTACCTGGTCAAAGAACTGGGATTCACCATTCTCGAAACGGGCTTCCTCGCTGCCCTCCCCTGGGTGACAGGCGCCGTTATGGCCACGCTGGGCGGGCTGACCTGTGACGCCCTCTGTAAACGACTGGGCCCCCGGCTCGGCTGCCGACTACCCGCCATGACCGGTCTGGTCGGCGCGGGCTGCCTGCTCTACGCGGGGCTGTATTCGACGTCGCCCTACACCGCCGTCGCCCTGTTGTCATTGTGCTTTGCCTTCACCCAATTCGCGGAAGGCGCGTTTTGGTCAGCACAGACATTCGTCGCGGGGCCCTATACCGCACCCGCATGCGGACTCATGAACACCGGTGGGAATGCCGCAGGCATCGTTGTAGCACCCCTAATGCCTTTTCTGGCCCAACACGTCGGCTGGGTAACCGCCCTTTCAACAGGCACCGGCGTCGCACTGGCAGGAGCGCTGCTCTGGCTTTTCATTCGGGTGGACCAACCCTTCTCACCGGTCCAGGCTGGCCATTGAACAACGTTGGCCATTCATGAAATAGCGATAGCGATGGGTCGAAGCGAACTGCCAATCCGCCGCGCCCCGGCCGTATTCAGATAAGGGTTGTCCCCATAGAGCACCCTGATTACCATGGTCTGACGCGGCGGAATCAGGTGACCGCACACAGATTTCCGTCACAACGGAAAAAGGCAAGGAGCCTCCATGATCCCCAGGTTTGCACCGGACAGCGATACTACTGCGTGGGCAGAGGCGCTGCTGGGCTCGGGTGCCGTCATTATTGAAGCGCTGGCATCGACTTCCAGTATTAATGCCTTCAACGCCGATTTGCAGCCCGAGTACGAGCGCGTGGGTGCCAAATTCCAAAACGACTTTAATGGCTACCTGACGCGCCGGGTGGGCGGTGTCGCTGAACACTCCGAGTCCTTCCAAACCCTGTTCGCCCATCCTGACGTGCTTTCGATGGCGGAGGCAGTGCTGGGCCCCTATTGCGAGGTCATCCAGGTGGGCAGTACCACCGCCATTGAGATTCTGCCCGGAGAGAACGCCCAGGTACTGCACGCCGATGACTCGATTTACCCTACGCAGTACTTTCCCTTCGAAATGCAGGTTTCGGCCCTTTGGGCCCTCGATGATTTCACCGAGGAGAACGGCGCCACCCGGGTCATACCGGGCTCCCATCGCAAGGGAAGCCACCCGGGCGATGCCGATCGCGATAGCGTGCCTGCGGAAATGCTCAAGGGTTCTGTGGTGCTCTATTTGGGGTCGACACTTCACGGGGGAGGCGCCAATCGCAGCGACAAGCCGCGGCGGGCCCTGGTCAACACCTACACCCTTGGATGGTTACGTCAGGAAGAGAACCAGTACCTGACACTCCCCGCGGACGCCGTAGCGGCGCAGCCCGACGCCGTGCGACGGTTGCTGGGCTTCCAGGCCCACGGTCCTCACCTGGGTGTCTGGCCAGAGGATCCGGACGGACTCTGGTTTGATTCCTGAGCCCCTTCCCGGCCCTGCGCCACCGCGGGGGCTTCTGGGTGGCCTGCTCCCCGCACTGGTGCGCAATCAACAGTATCTGAAGTGGCCGATTTACAGCCTGCTTGTTATCAACTTTGTCTTCTATATCGTCGAGGATTCCGCCACCTTGGCACGGGAGGGTTATCAGTCGATCTGGGACATCACCGGAGCCTTCGCGACATCGCTGGACGTCGCGGGTTGGTTCGGATTGCTGTTGGTTTTTGAGATCGAGACCTACTGGCAGCAGGTCTATGCCATGCCTCGGGTCCGATGGGGGCTGAATGCTCTGAGATGGCTGTGTTTTGGCATTCTGGCCCATACCCTGCTGGTCTACACCGGCGATTTAATGGCGGTGCTGGACCCTCAGGAGGTGGCGGTCAACGACGGGTATTGTACCGGGCAGGTGACGACCCAGTACCAACTTCACAACCAGGTTTACACCCCCCTGTCACCCGCGGCCTGTCTGTCGATGATGGCTGGTGACTCGCCAATATGGTCCTTTGAAGCCGACACACTGGTCGATGAAGAGAGCCTCAACATCGCGACGCTGCAGGCAACGGCAAGCTTTGTTGAATGCGCCGCCTGGCTCGCCGCTGGCCTGGCTTTTGCCGGCATGGCCTGGCTGAAGCGACGCAACTCGACGGCAGGCACCTTCAGTACCCTGGTTCGACAGACACCCCACACCAGCTATCTCTTGATCGTCAGCTGCGCATTGCTGTGGGGGTTCTACGGCCACTATCTTTATACCTACGACAGCCTCCTCTGGCTGGGTGGTTTTGCCATGATCGAGGCCAACCTATCGACCTGGCAAACGCGCCTTGAAGAGCTCATGGGCAGGGGCAAATCCGTGGCCTCCAGGGCCGCCTGAGACCCACGGGCACCGGTCAGGACCCCGGGGCCCATCCCGACCGCACCCCTCTGAGGCTCAGGCTGCCTCGGCCATGGTATGCAGATACCAGGCTATAAACTGCTGCAGGGTTTCTTCAAACTCGACGTGGTAGGGACCGGGCTCGAAGAACCGCGAGTTCACGCCAAGACTGTTGCGGGTAATGATGTACTCGTCTTCCAGGGTGGTGTGATGCCAAAGCCAGGTGAGCTTATCGAGGTCGTAATCCACACCCTCAACGGCATCCTTCCGGACAAACCAAACCAGCTCCATATCGGTCTCAGTCAGTGACCGGGGCAGGAAGCGATAGAGCACGCAATGGTCGGGATAATTCAACATAAAGGTCAGGGGGCCCATCTGGAAGTCCCCGGCACCGCCGTCATAGCCCTTGAACTGACCCATGAGCGGCGCAACCGGCTGCCCATCCTCACTGCCGGTCACGAAGCCGTTGTACAAGCCATAACGCATGGTGTGGGCGCAGGTCGCAAAGTTATCCGCATCGAGATAAATTTTGGTGTGGGTCTGGCCAATGCCCTCGATACCGGTTTTGGCATCGGCATCCTCCAGCATTTGTGCAACCCGCGGGGCCGACTTCTCCTCCAGGTCCTTGAGCGTATGCAGCCGGGCGTAGGCCCGATGGGAGGTCGCACAGTGGTAGCACTCCAGGTAGTTTTCTATCGCCAGCTTCCAATTGGCATCGACGCGGTAGGTGTGGCGATGGGCAACCTTGGCATTTCCCAGGTCATAGGCGCCCAGTGGCACCTTCATGTTGTCGAGTGACGCCGCCAAATCCGCGGCATTGGGGTCGCAGTTGATGAATACCATGCCCATGTATTCGATGCACCGCACCGACTTGAGACCCAGCTTGGTTTTGTCAAAGTCAGGCATGATGTGGGTTTCACGGGCCGCTTTTAAGGAACCATCGAGCTCGTACACCCAGCCGTGATAAGGACAGACAAAGGTCTTGCGGTTTCCTGACGGCCCTTCGCAGACGCGGGCACCCCGGTGACGGCAAATATTGTGCATGGCCCGAATCGAACCGTCTTCGGACCGGACCACAATGATGGCGTCCTCACCGATCTCAAGTATCTGATAGTCACCGGTGTTCGGAATCTCGCTGGCATGCAGTGCATAAACCCAGCTCTTGAAAACCAGATGCTCGAGCTCGAGCTCATGAACGAGATGTGACCGGTAAAAATAGGGGTCTATGGCATAGCCGGGACGCGTCTCCTGCGCCGCGAGTTTTGCGCGCAGCTGGTCTCTGGAATCATCAACATGTGTAGCAATGACGCGCATCGGTTCAGGCCTCCAGCGTGCTCAATGGCGTTGGGGTTAAAACGGCGGAGCCGGCGTCTGCCGCCGACGCTTGGGGTTGAACAGCGGCCCCCCGATGACACGACAGGGGGCCATCAGTCGCGTCCAGTGCAATTCACGCTGGTAATAGATTTCCGCTACCAGTTCGTCACCCACAGCCCCATGGGGCATCTCGATTTGGGCATAGGCAAGGTTGGACTTGACCGTGGGGCACCACGCTGCCGACGTCACGGTACCCACCACTTTGTCACCTTTCATAATGAAAGAGTGCTCCGCCGGTTTATTGCCCTCAATGTCCAGCATGGCAAAGCGATAGCGGGAACCTTTGGATTTTTCGGCCAACAGGGCCGATCGACCGTTAAATAAGGGCTTGGAAAAATCAACCAGCCATTCGAGACCCAGCTCGAAAGGACTGCGTGTCCGGCCATTGCGCACCACCTCCTCCGACGGGACAAAGTCAACGTGGGCCTGCAGGAAGCCTGCTTCAATACGCGCTATGTCGAGTGCATAGGAGCCGATGGGTTTTATCAGGTAGTCACGACCCAACTCAAACAGCTGGTCCCAAAGGGCCTCTGCCTGCTCTGGCGCCACCCAAACCTCGTAACCCAAATCTCCGGTGAAGCCGGTGCGGCTCACCATCATGGGCGCTCCTTCAAAAGTGAAGTGGGCGATACCGAAGGGCTTGAGTTGATCAAGGCCTTCACATCCCAACAGGGTAAGAACGGTACAGGACGTCGGACCCTGCACTGCGAGGCCGGCAAGGTCCTCGCTCTCGTTGGTAACGGTGACGTCAAAGCCCAGGGTGCACCAGTCCAGCCAATCATCAGCCCGCTGGTAAGAGCACAACCGGAAGTCCTGCTCGCCCAACCGAAAAATTGTGCCATCGTCCATGACCTGCCCGGCATCGTTACACCACACGGCATAACCGACCCGATTGACACCCAGCTTACTGACATTTCGGGTGACCATACGGTTGAGGAAAGCCTCGGCATCCGGCCCGGTAATCCGATACTTGTTCATCGGCGACAGGTCGAATACGCCCGTGGTACTGCGGATCGCGAAGTACTCAAGCTCGACGTCGAAATAGGCGTTGGGCGTGGTGTAGCCCATCCAGTTACCCCAGTCGTTGAGCTCACACATCGCCTCGACGCGGGAGTGAAACGGGGTCGGCAGGAGCATGGTGTCTCTTCGTGGAGCGTTCATGCGAGGACTCCTTGCTTTATCAATTCCTGGGCGGCATTGCGACCCGGCAGCCCCATCAGGCTACCGCCGGGGTGAGCGCCGGACCCGCAGAGAAAAAGGCCTTCCACCGCGGTGCGGTACTGGGTTGAACCCGGGAACGGCCGCATCATCAAAGCCTGATCGATAGACAGCTCCCCATGATGCCAGTTACCCCCCGCCATACCGTAAGCCGCCTCCAGATCGGATGGCACCAGAAGTTCGGACGCCACCACCAGTTCACCCATGCCGGGAGCATAAGCCTCCAGCTGGCGCATGAGGTTATCGAGTGTCGCCTGCCGATGGGCTTCCCAACCCCCTTCGGGGGCATAGGGCAGATAGTGCACCAGCGCGGTCAGCACATGCTGCCCCGCCGGGGCAAGCGCCGGGTCCTCAATACTGGGAATGCTAATGTCGAAGACCTGGCTGGGGCCACACTCGGCGTACTTCATGGGGTTAAATGCTGATTCGATGGCGTCCATGGTCGGAGCTATCACCAATCGTTGCGCCAGGGCTTTGCCTTCGAGCCCGTTAAATGCGGGTATTCCGGAAAGGGCCAGATGAAGTTTTGCCGTGCCGCTTCGCGTTCGATATTGGGCCACACGCCGGGCCATACCTGTTTCGAGATGCTCGTAGCCCAGCAAGTCCCGGAAGGTGGTGGTGGGGTCAGCACTCGAAATAACCGCCTTGGCCGTCAGGGAACTACCATCGGCCAGGGCAACACCCGTCACCCGATCGCCCGCTTTGACGATGTTGGCGACAGCGCAACCCAGCCGGACCGTGGCACCGCAACGCTCGGCGGCAGTTTGTAGCGCTTCACCCAGAGCCCCCATGCCCCCCAAGACCTGCGCCACACCGGCGGCCTGAAGCTGACGGCCCATCGCACGGTGCAGATAGGTGTACACCGTGTTGGGGGATCGCGGGCCCATGTTGGTTCCAGTGATGGCATCGAGGGCGAGGGCAGCCTTGAGTCCCTCGTGATCAAAGTTCTCATTCATCACATCATAAATATTGATCAATGCGATGCGCATAAGATCCTGCATGTTCTCCTTGCCCATGAGCTTGAGTCCCAGGCCCAGCTTCATGAGTGTTGCTCGATCGCTCCAATCGGCCTCGACCAGCTTCGGCGCCCGACTGCGGTACAGCTTGAGCATCAGCTTGGCAAAAACATCGATTTGCTGGCGGAACGACTGAAATGCCGCCTGGTCTTTGGGACCCACACCCGCACCCCGCAGCAAATCGCCATCAAGGGTCAGGTGATTGCCATCGGCCTGCAGGGCAATAGTGCGCTTGGCAGCCCCCAGCTTTAGGCCTGCAGATTTCAGGTCCAGATCCCGCACAATCGCATCGTCAAACTGCTGCAGCCATTGGGCACAGTCCGACAACCTGAATCCGGGTGCGAGTTCGCGGGTGCTGGCACAGCCTCCGGGCTGCTCTCGGCCGTCCACCACCAGCACACGTTTGCCCGCCTTCGCCAGGTAAGCGCCACAGATCAGGCCATTGTGGCCCGCCCCTATGATGATCGCATCGTAATCAGTCATCTGCGTAGCCTCCCGGTACCGTGTTGGGTCGCTTGAGATCCATCAGAATCTCCCGCGCAGCGTTGGCCCCCGGGGCCGCCATAACGCCACCACCGGGGTGGGTGCCGGAGCTGCACATGTACATGCCTTTGATCGGGCCACGATATTGCGCGTAGCCCGGGAAGGGCCGGTTGAACAGCAACTGGTCGAAGGTAAGCTCACCCATGAATATATTGCCCTCGGTCAGCCCCACCTCTGCCTCGATCTCCCTTGGCGTTCGGGTTTCGCAGTGCAAAATGAGATCCTTGAAGTTCGGGCTGTAGTTGGCAATCTGGTCGATCACCGACTTCTCGAAACCGTCCTTGTCCTCGTCGGTCCAGTCGCGCCCTTCTACTTTCGGCGGTGCGTACTGAACGAATACAGACATCATGTGTTTACCGGGCGGCGCCATGGTGGGATCGGTCAGCGACGGGATCATCATGTCGAGGTAGGGGTCTTTGGACCAGGTACCATTCTTCCAGTCATCATAGGCCCGCTCTTGCCGCTCCAGGGAATCGCTGAAATGGAGGTCGCCGGCCATAAGGCGGCTGCGGGGGTCGAGGCCATTGAAAACAGGCAGGCCGTCGAGGGCAATATTGAGCTTGCCCGAGGAGCCCCGAATCTTGAAGTTTCGGGCTTTCTGCAGCACATCTTCAGGTAGATCTTTGGGGTTGGTAATGTCCAGGAAGGTGCGCTTAGGATCGAGGTTCGACACCACGATATCGGCGTGGTATTCCGTGCCATCCTTAAGCGCGACGCCTTTGGCCTGGCCATCACGAACAATAATTTCATCCACGTTGGCGTCACAAATAATCTCGCCCCCGAAGGACTGAAAGGCCTTCGACAGCGCGTCGGCAATGGCCCCCATGCCACCGCGGGCAAAACCCCAGGCCCCGACATTGCCATCGACATCCCCCATGTAATGGTGCAGCAGCACATAGGCCGTGCCCGGAGAGTAAACCCCCAGCGCCGTCCCAATAATGCCACTGCCCGCCAGGTGTGCCTTGAGCACGTCGGTCTCAAAATATTCGTTGAGGTAATCCCCGACACTGGCCGTCCAAAACTTGATGGTATCGAGCAGGCCCTCCTCACCCATTGACGTGAACGACTTGGCAAACTCAATGAGGTCGCGCAGGTCCCGGGGTTTCAACGACGTGGGATCCGGTGCGGTCTTCAACAGGTACGGGCGGATCAATTTAGTCTGTCGAGCGGTATCGGCTGCGTAACGGTCATAAGCGTTGGCATCGCGCTTGGAATGACGTGCGATCTCGCGGTAGTGGCGGTCGTGGTCACTGTAAGTCCCCAGATGATCACCGTTACGCATGAAAGTGGCGCCTCCACCGAACGGCACGACCTGTAGACCGTGGCGGGGTAACTCAAGATCACGGGTGATTTCGGGACGCAGTAAACTGGCGACATAGGAGCAGTTAGAGTAGTACCAGCCCTTGTGCAGCTCACGACTCACTGTCGCTCCACCGATATAGGGATTGCGCTCCAACACGGCAACTTTTAGCCCCGCCTTGGCGAGGTAGGCGCCATTGGTCAAGCCGTTATGGCCGGCCCCAATGACAATGGCATCGTACTGGTTCAAAGGAAATCTCCAACGCGTCGATGAGTGAGTGAAGTCTGCCACGAGCCGGCCGGACCGTCCAGCATGAATGAACAAACATTCATTCATGGATTGCCATTTCCGACAGCCTTGCTACAGTGCGGCCACACACCCGACAAAGAAACGCGCTTCGTGTCCATAGCCTCCCCGCCAGCACCCGAGCTCCCTCCCGAGAAAAAAAGAAGGGAAATACGCTCCCGCTCGGAGCGTCGGCAACAGCTGATTGATGCCACAATCCGCTGTATTGCCCAACACGGTCTGTCGGCAACCACCATGCAACTGGTCACCCGTGAAGCGGGCCTGAGCCTGGGTATTGCCAACCTCCACTTCCAGAGCAAGGAAAATTTACTGACGGAGACGCTGCGGCACGTCACACGGGAATACAACGAGGGGCTTCTGGGTATTCTGTCGGATCGCAGCGACTCCACGCTGGCGACCATTCTTGGACAATTACTCGACTTTCAGCTGAGTCGCGGCGTCACCCAAAGACAGAAGATGGCCGTTTGGTTTGCCTACTACGGTGAAGCCGGGGCCCGGCCGGTGTACCAGCGCATCTGCTCCAACAGCGATCGCCTGGCCGCAAAAAAAATCGAGGCACTGTTTGATGAGGTGATCACTGAGGGGAACTACCCGGGTCGGGATGCAAAAGAGCTGGCCACCGGTTATCTCTGCCTGATTGATGGTCTGTGGCTGGGGCTTCTGGTCGCTCCCAGGGACCTCAATAAAACCCGCGCAAAAACCGTCGCAAGAGCGTACTTACATCAGGCCTTCCCGCAACACATCGGCTGACTCCCTGGGCTGCGACCCCAAGCCCGGGATTACCGAGGGCTAGCGCTGGATTTTACCCGGAGGAATATAGTCGAAAATAAAGTTGATTCTTCCCTCGCTGCCCTTGTTCATCACGCTGTGACGCTTTTGGTTGTTGATTTCATACACCTGACCCACCTGCATACGCTGGGGTCGCCCGTCG
>Ga0181596_10001881_pt1 | contig 20715 bp, 10 predicted proteins | sample 041ome_6_FD_148655 | JGI IMG/M metagenome (GOLD analysis project Ga0181596, IMG submission 148655) | Coastal salt marsh microbial communities from the Groves Creek Marsh, Skidaway Island, Georgia - 041402US metaG (spades assembly) | ecosystem: Environmental > Aquatic > Marine > Intertidal zone... | reverse complement strand
CTCTAGGAAATCAGAGAGTCTGATCAAAACTCAACAGGTGATCCTCTGGGCGCTACGTTTTTAGTCCGACGAACCACTCCCCGACAAGCGCTACGTTTTCTGACCGATGTTTACAGGGTGACCGCGATATTCCCCAAAAGTACGATGTAGGCGTATGGTCGATTCATCTACGTCAGCAATCAGCTGCCCGACAGCAGGGGTATCTAGTTCGATTGGCTCTAAAGGGGAACTCACATTCGAGGGAGAGGAATGGACGCGTGGAAACGATCCGCGCAGCTTCAAGTTCGACCCGACTCGCCAATTACTGTACTGAACTCATCAGCAGACGAGTGATTGATCTGAAAGTCTCGCCATGCCCCCTTCCGAAGAATGAGATTTCCAATCATTGATGCTATGCTGCGAAAGGACACTCCTTACTCATATCTGATTTCAACCTATGCAAGTCTGTCTGTTCGATATTGATGGAACGCTGATTAACTCGGGAGGGGCTGGGGGCGCTGCGATGTTGGCCGCCATCCAGGAAGAGTTTGGAGCGTCGGGGCCTCTGTACGATATCCCCGCCGCTGGACGGACGGATCGGGCAATCGCGTTCGATGTCTTTAATGCTTACGACCTGCCTTTCAGCGAGTTATCGTATCGGCAGTTTCTCGACTGTTATCTGAAATTGTTGCCGACTCATCTCAAAGCGTGCGAACCGATGGGGCTCGTCTTTCCCGGCATGCCCGAGACGCTCGATCTGCTTTCTCAACGTGATGACATCGTCTTGGGGTTACTGACCGGTAATTTCCGCGAAGCGGCCTATTTGAAGCTCGAACATTACGGCATGCACCATCATTTCGATTTTGGCGGCTTCGGTGACAAATTCACCAGCCGCAATGATGTGGCCAAAGAAGCACTCGGGCATGTTCTCGAACGGTTGGGAAACGATTTTGATCCCGCGGATATCTGGGTAATCGGCGACACACCAGCAGATGTTGAGTGCGCACGCTCTATTGGTGCCAATGTGGTGGCCGTCGCAACGGGTATCTATTCTGCCGAAGAATTGGAGCCGTCAGAACCCGATCATCTGTTTGATGATTTTTCCGATCTGAATCGATTCTTGAATCTGCTCGATTTTTGAAGCAATCTCTTTTTGTCAATCACTTGCCGTTCACAAATTGTAATTGAGCGGTGGACTCACCCAGCATGATTTTCAGCGGATGCGGACCGCGCTCAGAGAGATTGACCGCCAGGGAAATCCGATGCACGCCGGGCGATAGTTCCAGATTGATGGCAGGAGCCACGTCTGTCGGAATTTCATCGACCCACAACGTCAATCCTTTGGGAGAATCGAACAGTAACTCTGCAGTTCCTGCCGAAGAAACATTGATTTCAGTTCGTAGAAAGACCATGGCATCCTGAGAGCGAATGGGCTTCACTCCTCCGCGACCGGGAGTCGAACCAAAGTTGAACTTCAACATGTCGTCATAAGGTAACGAGCCATTGACCTGAGAGTATTCTGTTTTCCAGGTCAGTTCGGAAGCGTTTGTCGCAGTGACGCCAAACCCTTTGCGGCGAAGCTGATAGCGAGAGTCATTATCGGGAATCAGTATTTGCCATTTCCGAGCCAGTGGCGTTTTAACGACGGCGTACTCTCCCAACTTGCCAAGCTCAGAAAGAAACCGCACGAGATGAACGAGTTCATCCTCAGTCAATTTCTCAGTCAATCCTGCGGGCATGATTGATGATCCATCCGCCTGTTCGTCGATCTCGTCGAGAGCGATTCTGATCTCTTTGTCCTCAGCATCGCGAAGGACCAGTTCTTTGTCGGTTTGACGAAGTTTTATGCCGCTATAAGTTTTTCCTTCATCGGTCACCACGATGACTGTGTGGTAGTTCTCTTTGACCTTGGCGTTCGGATTCAAGAGCGATTCGATGATGTAATCGACTTGCGCACTCGCTCCCAAGCTAATCATGTCGGGGCCAACTTTTCCTCCCGCACCACCGATGGCATGACATTTGAAACAGGAGATCGATTCACGTCGGAAGATTCTTTCTCCCTCTGCCGGGTTCCCCTTCTCGGAAACCAATGAGACCATGCGATCCATTTCTTCCTTGGAGAGGATCACTGGACCTGTTTTGATGTTGCCCGCTTTGGCGAGTCCTTGTTCCAGCTGTGGGAACTTTCGGCCTGATGCTGAAATGACGCGGAGAGCTTGCTTGGCATTTTCACTCGGTAGAGTCGATGTGTTTATGGCTTTTAACAGGACTGCCGGTCCGTTTTTCTGCTGTAACATCACATTCATAATGTTATCAACGGGCAAGCCGTCTGCCTCCTCTTGCCACAATTGAATCGCCAACTCGGCGGATTGTCCGGGAGCGGAGGGGATGAGCGAGATGATAGCCGCTTCTCGAACGGCATAGGAAGAGTCGGCTTGTTTGGCAATGGGAACCAGAATTGGTTTCAGGTCGCCACCCATTCTTTTCAAACCATCAATACCAGCAATGCGCGCGGAGGGTGTTTCACCCGCTTTGGCCAATTTTTCTAACTGCGGTCGCATGGAACCAAGTTTCCACGAACCGGCGGCTCGTGCCGCGGATTGTTGCAAGTTCGGGTCTTCCGAGGTTAACCAGTCGGCCACTTGATCGAGTGGGCCACTTGGAATGACTTTACGAGTTTCGGTAGCCGCAATGAGTGAGTTGAGCAGTGAGACTTTGCGATCTACGGGAGTTTCGTTGGCTTTGATCAAATCGAGAAGTAATGCCAAATCTTGCGGTTGACCTAACGAAGCAATCGCCGATTGAACATCTTCTCGCTGGGTGGGCGAGAGTTTGTCGGAGTTCAACAGGTCAACCAGTGGTTTCACGGAGACTGATTGTCCTAGAGTTTGATAAGCGAAAATCAAATGTTGTGGGTTGCCACCAAAGTTGAGCCGACCCGCTTGCAACTCGGGCAGCCAGACTTCTCGTAACTCTTTGGCAGTGAGTGCCAAAGCATAATCGAGGTATTGATCGACCGGCTTGTCGAGCGCGTTCAAAGCAATTTCAAAAGATTGTGCCTGTGGAATCTGCCCCAACACCCGGACCGCTTCGAGTCGCACGCGCGGATGTTCGTCGGCGACCGCGCCAGCAAGCAATCCGAGTGGATGATCGATCCGCTGTTTCCACGCACCAAGAACTCGCACCGCAGCCGCTCTGACTTCGGGTGTTTGCGAATTGAGACATCGCTCCAGCATCCCACGATCAACCGTGTTAGCGGCTTGATAGGTCCACAATCCTTCCAGCAGATGCCGTTCATATTCGGGATGAGCCGGGTCGAGTTGAGCAATCCACGTTTCCAGAGAGGAAATGATGCCAGCCTCAATTTGTCGTTCGCGTAAGAGCCGCTTTGCATGAGTACGAGTGAATTCTTCAGGCGACTTCAAATGATTGAGAAGCTCGCCCGTGGATGCCTCGGCAAGTTTAGGTGGTTTGACAAGCGGAGCACCTTTTCGAGTCACACGCCAGATACGACCATGTGTATGATCGCGGCGAGGATCGCGGAAATCGACTTCGCCATGCTGAATGATGGGGTTGTACCAGTCGGCAATGTAGATGGCACCATCGGGGCCGACCTTAACATCAATCGGACGGAACGCGACGTGATCGGATTTAATCACTTCTTCCTGCTCACGTGAGGCGAAACCGGCTCCATCATCGGTCAATTTGAATCGACAAACCCGATGTCCTCGGAAGTCGTTGGTCACCATCGTCCCTTGCCAATCATCCGGCAGATGGCTGCCCGTTACAACTTCCAATCCGCAATGCTTGGGACTGCCCGGATTCAAACCGCGAACAATGCGATCGGCGCCTACTGCGGTGAAGTAATAAGCTCCGGGGATGATGTAATTGATCCCTTCTCCGCCCGCTCCGTCAGTCGCAAACGATTGGCCGTATTTGTCAAAATGATGGCCCCAACTATTTACCAAACCACGCATATGAATATCGAGTTCCATCGTCTCGGGACGGAATTGCCAGATACCGCCGCCGTTTAAGCGTTTCACGCCGTGCGGAGTTTCCAGATGGCTGTGAATGTAAATCGATTGATTGAAATACAACAGACCATCCGGCCCCCAGCGGAGCGTATGCAAAATGTGGTGAGTATCTTCGGTGCCGAAACCAGAGAGGATCACTTTTGTGCGGTCGGCTTTGCCGTCACCGTCATTGTCGGTCATGTGTAGCAGCTCGGTGCTATTGGCCACATAGGCACCGCCATCACCGGGAATGACTCCCGTCGGAATCAGTAACCCGTCGGCAAAAATGCTGGTGGTTTCGGCGACACCATCATGGTCGGCATCTTCGAGGATCAAAATCTTGTCATTGGCTTTTTGTCCCGGTTCGATCTGTGGATAGACTTCGGAACTGGCGACCCATAACCGGCCTCGTTCATCAAAGTTCATCTGAATCGGTTTTGCCAATAGCGGGTCGGCAGCGTATAGATTGACTTCAAAACCCTCCGCAAGAATGAACGTCTCTTGTTCGAGCTTGGGATCGGGAATCGGGATGTCTTTTAAATCGCGTTGCGCGAAGACGGCAGTCGCCTGAGACAAAATCAGACAGACAGTAAGCGTATAAACTCGCGATCGCATCGTGAGTGTCCTTCATATTGATCAAATGGAATCGTTAAATAAATGCAATGATGTATTATTAGTCGGCGATTTTGAGTGTCACCTTGTAGGCTGCTGGCTGACTCAGTTTGCGTATGGCCTGTTCCTGTTCATCCACCAACGGATCGAACTGTGGAATCTCTTTGGCGTTCTGTCCTTGTTCGTGCTTACGGAACAGAAACAGATACGTGATGTTTTGTGGACGCCAGCGATGGAAGTACAATTCGTTCTTCTTCACGATGGTTGAACGCAGCTTCTCAAAACGTGCGTAATCCATCGGATAAAGTGGAATGCCGTCGGCCCATTGATCCTCGGAAAGGGTCAATACTTCTTCTCCCTCCACTTGCAAACTGTAGCGACCTTCTTTGAGATCCTTCACTGATAAAATTGCTGAGGAAATAAATGCTCCCGGCATCAAGACACGAGGCAGTTTCAACTCCTGATCGCTACCGACTCCTGCCAACAAAAGAGTTTTGGTTTCATTTGGACCGACAAGTTGATAGCGAATGACTTGCGCGATGGTTTTGTAGCCGAAAGCATTGAGATGAACGCCCGTGTCGCTCAGGTATTCTCCCGGCGTGGAAATCGGTGCATCGAGAGTGCCTAACGGAGCTTTTGTCCCGAGCGGTCCCGTGAGATCGACAAATCCGGCTTCGCGTTTTTCCGCGAGCTTCTGAATCGCGTTCCGATAGAGTTTCGCTTTCGTATTATATACCGATGGATCGGGGTGACGCTCACTGAATTGTAAATGATCGAGCGGAGAAATTAACACGTAACGAGCGTTCGTCGGCTTCAAATCATCGAGCAGTTTTTCGTACTGCTTGAGAAACGTTTCGAGGCCTGATTGTCCAGCATGTGCTTCATTTGCACCGTAATAGAAAATGATGACGGTCGGTTTCAACCCGATGACCTGCTCGATCATCCGCTGATAACCTGCAGCGGGAGCATCGAAAATCCCTCGCGATTCAGCCCAAACGGTATCACCGCTCCAACCCAAGTTGCGGAACGTGACGTTCTTGCCTTGTCCGGCAAGCGCGGCCGTCAACTCGGCTTCCAAATATCCGTACCGTTGCGCTCGTTCGATGAACGTGCTTCCCAGCATCACGATTTTGTCGCCATCCTGAAATTCAAAATCGGCGGCATCAGCGGGACCACTTGCTGACAGAGAGAGGCACAATGAGCACAACACGGCGATAATAGCCGTTCGGGACACAATCATCATCGAAATCCTTGTGTGTGAAATATCTGCAAATGAAGTTTCCAGTAGACGCTGAGAGGCTATCCCAAGTCAACCGGATCTTGCTTGAATTGAAACTCTCGCACTATTCCGGTTCGCACTCGATCTGTTCCGGGTTTTGCAGATAGTGTGCATCGACGGGATAGTTGCGAAAACGAATCGTGTAATACTGTTCAAACCAGTCTTTGATCGCGGGGAGAGCATCTTCGTCAAACAGAGGCTCGACATGTAATGTTTTGCCACGCGTATCCATCCGCAGTTCGGTGTCGTCGACGATGACATCTCCTTTACTGATCACATAGCGGGGCAGTTCAAACATTAACTGAATATTGTCGTCAGGATTGTAGATGGTGACATCACCGTCGGCCCCTGCTCCCAAATGCCCTTTGTTTTTCAGACCCAGCATCTTGGCCGGTGCCGCTCTCGTGATGATGGCAATTTCGTTCATTGTGTATTCGCGGTCGATGTCGCTCAGCGTACAACGCTCTCGGACACGTGCCGGCACACGGTCGAGTACTTCTTCCCGTTTGGCTTTGCTCATAAGTAGCGAAATAATTTCGGGGTACGCCATAAAAGAACCACCGTTCGGATGGTCGGTACTCATCGCCACACGCCACGGGTCGTTCATCAGCAGATACCATTCGAGACCGATGGCCCACTGAAGCCCGTGGACCATGGACTTGTCTTTGTAAGTGATGGGAACGATGCCGCATCCGGCTTCCATCTCGGTATCACCGCTAAACCACTTCCGTCCGGTGACTTTATGCAAGAAGTAGCCGAGTGGACCGTCGCCTGTCATCGATGTGGTCTCGCCGAACATCACCTGCCCGACATCGACGGTTAGGTTTGGATGAGAGTTGACGTACTCCACTAGCTTGGGAACTTCGGAACAGAATGTCCCCTGATCGTCGGGGTGTCCGCCGTAACTGTGAAACTGGATGTGAGTCAGATGCCCTTTCAATCCGTCGAGGGCCTTCATCGTCTCCAAAGTCGTTTCCCAGTTACCGGGGATGCCGAGATTGTTGCAATGAATGTGAACGGGATGAGGCAGCCCGAGTTCATTGGTGTAGCGGGCAATGTTCTGGACAATCTCGCGTGGCGAAATATTGAAGTAATCAATCTTTTCATTAAAGCCTTTGACATTTCCGCCGCCCGATTTCCAGACTTCAACTCCACCTGGATTCACGATCTTGGCCGCGTAACCTTTGGCGGCTCCCAGTAACCAAGCAATATAGGCTTTGCCCAAGTCGTGCTCTTCGGCGGCGATCTTCTTCATGAGGAAGTGATTGTTCCCCATCATCACGTAGAAGCCTTTGTCGAGGACCGGCGTGTCCTGCAATTCTTCGTGAGCGTGTCGTGCGGTGAGCGGTGGAACGGCGGCATCGAAGGCTGTCGTATATCCCAGCCCGGCATAAAGATATCCGGTGGCAAATGTGCTGGGGACGGCTCCCGTTGTCCCGGATCGAGTGAACGGAGTCCGCATCACAGGCTTGGCCGTCCGTTTATTATCAGGCATCAGCTTGCGAGCCGTGTTCACCTTTGGCCCGGCGATGTGGCAGTGCATATCAACTCCGCCCGGCATCACCACCATGCTACGTGCATCGATCTCCCGATCAGCTTTGGTGTCAGGATCACTGGGAGCGTCGATGACACGACCATCTTGAATCCAGATATCTTTGATCTCGCCGTCAATGTCGTTCTTCGGATCGTAAACGGTGCCGCCAACTATTTTAACTAGACTCATATCGTCCTCTTGGGAGAACGCGAGCGAACAAGGCGTTCGTCGCGAGACATTTGATTTCAGGAAAGTTTCTCTATCTTGCCCGATGCGGAAGTGGGATTCCAGCCTTCAAATTATGATTCCGACGGCAAAATTGGCCTCAGCTCATGTAATTCTCTCACCAGCTGCTAAAATCAGTTTCCAATAAGGAGAAATTGCATGAATCAAGCTGTTAAAAATTCGGCAACGCCAACAGACGTTGCCGAACATTACAACGATCTCGACGAGTACTACCGCGCGCTGTGGGGAGAGCATCTTCACCACGGGCTCTGGCTCACAGGTCGGGAATCGGTGGAAGTGGCGGTTCGAAATATGATTGATCTTGTGGCGGAAAAAGCCCAGGCACAGGATGCCGAGGTCTGTGATGTCGGTTGCGGGTACGGCGGGACATCGCGAGTCCTCGCAAAGGACTACAACTCTCAAGTGACGGGTGTGACTGTCTCGGAAAAACAGTTCGAGTATGCCCGCTCTCAACAAGTGACCGACGGCAATCCTGATATCCGACTCAAAAACTGGATGGAGAATGATTTCGAAGAGAATCGATTTGATGCGGTTCTCGGCATCGAATGCTTCACCCATATGCCCGATCAGACGAAATTCTTGTCGGAAGCCTATCGCGTTCTCAAGCCGGGTGGTCGGATGGTGCTATGCGTCTGGATGACTTCCGAAGATCCGACTGCAAACCAGCGAAAAAAACTGCTCGATCCGATTATCGCCGAAGGGCGTCTGACTCACATGCCGACACCGAGTGAATGTGCCGACATGGTGACCTCGGCAGGATTTGAATTGGTCGAACAAGACGACTTGTCTCAACAGGTCGCCAAGACGTGGCGAATTTGTGTTCGTCGGGCGGTGGGTAGAATTCTTGTCACTCCCCAATATTGGAAGTTTCTGCTCGACGCCTCTCAGAAGAATCGCGTTTTCGTCAGAACACTCTTTCGTCTGGATAAAGCCTTCAAAACCGGCTGCATGCGATATGGTTTGATCGTCGCTGAAAAGCCGCAGTAATCGAAGGCAGTGATCAAATATCGTCTTCGATGGCCGGGACGAGTTCAGGGTCGGAGAAGCTGAAGCTCGGCATCTGTTCGCTGACGACTTCTGCCAGTTCCACAGAATCACTGTGAGCTTTTTGCAAACGCTGGTAATCGAAATGTTTGTAGAGAGTCAAACGGCCTGTGGAATCTTCGATAATCGCGGTGCACGATTCGACCCAGTCTCCCGTGTTGCAATACAGAAAACCATCGTCCCAGACTTTCATCTCGGGAGTGTGAATGTGTCCGCAGACACACCCGTCGCAACCTTGTTCGCGTGAGTGTTTTGACAGATATTTTTCAAAGTCGCCCACGAAGTTGACCGCTTTTTTGACCTTGCCTTTGACGGCTTTGGACAGAGACCACTTTTGATCAGTGAAGATTGAACGGATCGCATTGACGTACGTATTGAGTTTCAACAGAAACTCGTAACCGACATCGCCCACTTTACTCACCCAGCTGGCGTAGCGTGTCACAAGGTCGAATTGGTCACCGTGAAGAACCAGCAGTTTCTTACCATCGGCAGTTTCGTGAATGTATTCATCGCCGACATGAATGTTGCCGAACTCAACAATTTGGAATTCGCACATGAACGTCCGCAGAAAATCATCGTGGTTACCGGCGATGTAATAGACTTCGGTCCCTTGCGACGCGAACGACAAAATCTTACGAAGAATGAGGTTCGATTCGTTATTCCATTTCCACTTACGTTTCAGCTTCCAGCCGTCAATGAAGTCTCCAATGATGTAGAGCTTCTCTGGCGGCGAGTGTTCCTCGACATCGTTCAGGAATTCCAGAAGTGCTTTTGTCTGTGCATGACGGCTGCCCAAATGGACATCCGACAGAAACAGGGTTTTGACATCCTGCATCGTGGTCCTCACTTACGCCAATTTAAGATGGGGATCATCATTCCGATACATCCCCGGTCTCGTCTTAACATTCTCACCAGTTCCGTCTTGCGATTCAACGCTGAATACGGAAGGAAGATGCTGTCGGATCACGCGAATCACGTCGGAAATCCCGTTCGGAATCTGTTCCGAACGACTTTTGAAGCTGGAAATAAAGGTGTTCACGACATCTGCTGTGAGGTTATCCACCTCACAACTTTTTCCCAAACCGATTTCTTCGACAAAATGGGCATTCACACCCTGTTCGTACTGACCAGGCTCGGGAATCGCCAGAATCGGCTTTTGGAAGTATCGGCATTCACTGATGAGTTGATTGCCGGCTGTGGAAATCACGCGATCGCAGGACGCGAGATCGTCAACAAAATGGGGAGAGAGATCGAAGAACCGAAACTGTCCTCGGTACGCAATTCGTTGTTCGGGTGAGGCACCGTAAACACGCACTTCCCGACCACATCCGGCCAGTGACGACAGAATCTGTTCCGAGACACTCTTCCGTAGATACGTGAGGATAAATCCCTCATTCGTAATCTCATGCTCTTCCACTTCTCTGCGTAAAATTCCCCCCGTCAATGTGACCTGATCGTGAATCGCCTCCAGTCGGTCGGCATGAAACGTGGCTACAACCGAGTGTGTGGGAAACGGTATCATCGTCTTGACGGAGGTACTCGTCATCATTGCGTACATCTGTAAATACGTCGGCAATGTTCGTGCGCGACAATCGACAAACTTGTGTTGGTTGTCGATGGAGAGAACCGGTTGCTTCATGAGATGGGCGGCACGAATGACGGCAGGTTCAAAATCGGTAATGAATAAATCGGGTTGTAAAATTTCTGCCTGTGTCTGAATGTATTCGAGATTCTGTGTGAGTCCCGAGAAATAATAGGTCACTGCATTCGAGAGAGTCTTACGATAGTTGACGACGCCGTCGGTATAGGCAAACATCAAACCATCGATGCGGTGCAGATGTGGGTAGTCGAGAGACTTGAAGAATTCGTAAGCCTTGCCAAACGTGAAGACATGAATCTCACACTCCGGCAAATGTCCAATGACGGACAGAACACGCGAGGCGTGTCCAAGTCCTTCGCCGGCGACTCCATAAAAAATGCGGTGTGTCATCATGACAACCTTTCTATGCATCCTTGCGCATCGACATGATCGGCGAGAGAACATTATTCTTTTGTGATGAAGAATTCGTGTACGTCGCGTGAAAAGTCGAAGCGCATTCGCCCGATGTCTGAAAATAAAAATGATACGTGCTACTCGACAGGCGAGTTGAGACCAGAAAAGTCACGCAGAATTCCCCAAAGAGATATCTTTTCAAGGTGCGAGAGACCAACACTGGCAGAGGATAAATTGAGTACCCTGCTCAGACTCTTCTCAAAAGCGCGAAATCATGAACTCCCCTTGGAGGCAGGATGTTCGGGATTGAAATTCTGGACTGGCCCTCGAAGTCAGGCATCCACGATCATGAGATAAATTGTTTGGTTCTGAGAACTTACGTGACCGTTACTTTCCATATCTTCAGGATGTGATTCTGGTATGAAATCGCGGTTTTTTTTGAAATCGGCAGTCCCGCCGGATATACTGAGGAGACAGCGAAGAACTCTCTTGTGGATACAACATCCCGCATCCTCGCTACCCGCCTCGTGATTCCCACCTGCGAGTATTCAACAATCATCCCGTTGACGAGACGAGTTATGTATTTCATGCGCTACTTACTGTTCTCAATGACCTGTTTGTTGCTGAGCGAAGTTGTCGCCGATGCACAATCAGACATTGTCCGATTTGATCGCGACATCAAACCGATTCTGTCTGATCGCTGTTTTCATTGTCACGGCCCAGATCCCGAACATCGAGAAGCCGACCTGCGGTTTGACCAGAAAGAAGCAGCGTTTGCCGAGCGAGATGGACACGCGGCACTTGTCGCAGGCAACTTGGAAAAGAGTGCGGTTTGGGAACGCATCATAAGTAACGATGAATTCACCAAAATGCCTCCGCCTGAATCCAACAAGAAGTTAACAGCAAAAGAGATCGATCTCATCAAACGGTGGATCGAGCAGGGAGCAGTCTGGACCGATCATTGGTCGTTTGTGACTCCCGTCAAATCGGATCCTCCCAAAGTGGCTTCCGGTGTTCCCGCGAACAACCCGATTGATCAATTCATAGGTCAGAAACTGCATGAGCAAGGCTTGAGCTTCTCTCCCGAAGCAGATCGCCGCACATTAATTCGTCGATTGAGTTTCGATCTCACTGGATTACCTCCGACTCCCGCAGAGGTGAAGGCCTTCGTCGAGGATCAATCACCTGACGCCTATGAACGACTCGTTGATCGAATGTTTTCCTCTCCTCACTATGGAGAACGAATGGCGGTCATGTGGTTAGATGCCGCCCGTTATGGCGACACCAGCGTGTTTCATGCCGATGGTCCACGCGAGATGTGGGCGTGGCGAGATCGTGTCGTGCAGGCTTACAACGAAAACATGCCGTTCGATCAGTTTTCCATTCTGCAATTGGCGGGCGACCTTGTCCCGGAAGCGAGCATCAACGATAAAATCCTGGCAGGTTTTAATCGTAACAACGGCACCACCGATGAAGGAGGCGCAATCGCCGAAGAGTATCGAGTGGAGTATGTTGTGGACCGTGTCAAAACAACTTCCACGGTCTGGCTCGGCTTGAGTATGGAATGTGCCCAGTGTCACGATCATAAATACGACCCCATCTCTCACGAAGACTATTACCGCTTTTATGCTTACTTCAATGTGAGTGCCGATGGTGGAATGCAGACCCGGAAAGGGAACGCCGCTCCCATTCTCGAAATACCCGATCCCGTCAAACAAGAGCAACTCCCCAAGACCGAACAGAAATTGGCAACGGTCAAAGAGACACTTTCGAGACGACGCGAAGCCGCCCAGGCGGACTACGAGGGTTGGCTCGCCAGTCAAGAAAAAGAGATTGCCGAGAATCCATCCGGCTCCACTCCTGTCGGCATGACTGTCCATCTCCCTCTTGAAGCTGGCGAAGGAAACAAAGTCGTCAATGCTGCTGATGCCGAGAAACCGGGAACGGTTCAGGGCAAGTTTGAATGGGTTGATGGCCGAAGCGGAAAAGCTTTGAAACTTGATGGATCGAGTTATGTCGATCTCGGCGATCAGGGACGTTTTGAAAGAACGGACTCCGCTTCCTATGGCGGCTGGGTAAAGATTCCTAAAAATGGTTCGGGAGCTCTGATTGCCCGGATGGATGATGGCAATTCCTATCGGGGTTTTGATTGCTTGATCACTGGTGGGAAAATCGCTCCGCACATCATTCACTCCTGGCCCGGCAACGCAATCAAAGTGAATTCCAAGAAAGCTCTCGAAGCCGACAAGTGGCAACATGTCATGGTGACTTACGATGGGTCATCAAAGGCGGCGGGATTGAAGATATATGTGAACGGCGAGAATTGGGAATGGACCGTCGAGCAAGATCGTCTCACCGACACAATCATCACCGAAAAAACATTGTTGGTGGGAAGCCGCCATCCCAGTAGTCGCTTAACAGGTGAAGTGGACGACATCCGCTTTTATCCTCGCGCTCTGAGTGAGACTGAAGTGAAACAGCTCGCGGGCGCCGATCCGATTCTTCCCATTCTGCAACTGGCCGCCAAAGATCGAAACGAAGAGCAACAGAAAACGCTTTTTGAGTATTATCTCAACAATGTTGACGAGGAATTTCAGAAACTCGCTGCCGAGCAAAATAAGCTGCAACAACAAGTCATTGACCTGAAAAAGCCACTCACAACGGTCATGATTATGGCCGACCAACCGAAGCCTCGCGAGACGTTCGTATTGATGCGGGGACAATATAACACCCCAACCGACAACAAAGTCGAACCGGGGACACCTTCCGCTTTACCCGCCATGCCTGAAGAGTATCCCAACAATCGATTAGGGATGGCAAAGTGGTTATTTGCTCCCGAGCATCCGCTGACGTCTCGGGTGGCCGTCAATCGATACTGGCAAATGCTGTTCGGCAAAGGACTCGTTCGGACACCTGAAGACTTTGGTGCTCAAGGTGAATACCCGACGCATCCCGAACTCCTCGATTGGTTGGCTGTTGATTTTCGCGAGAACGGCTGGGACGTCCAACGCTTCTTGAAGCAAATTGTCATGTCTCACACATATCGACAGACATCGCGAGTCACCCCGGAACTGCTGGAGCAAGACCCTGAAAACATCTTGCTGGCCCGAGCGCCACGATTTCGATTGCAATCGGAATTCATTCGGGACAATGCCTTGGCAATTAGCGGCTTGCTCAACGACAAAATGGGGGGACCGGGTGTGAAGCCTTATCAGCCACCCGGTTTGTGGGCGGAAGTGGGCTTGGGAGGAAACCCGAAGTTTAAGCGAGATGACGGCGAAAAACTGTTCCGAAGAAGTCTCTACTCTTACTGGAAGCGTTCGGCTCCTCCGCCCAACATGCAAATCTTCGATGCGCCGACACGCGAAAAATGTACCATCAATCGGCCTCGAACAAATACTCCCTTACAGGCACTGGTGATGCTCAACGATGTGCAATTCGTTGAAGCCTCGCGACAGATGGCGGCCAAAATCATGCAAAGCAGTGCGGTGCTTCCTGCCGAACGACTTGAACAGGGATTCCTGTTGTCGGTCGCACGCCCACCCAGTTTGACGGAGCAAAGCGTACTCACACAACTCTACCAACAAACTCTGCAGTACTATCGGGAGCATACCGACGAGGCCACACAATTGTTGAGTCAGGGAGAGACGAAGAACCCCGACGGATTGGACCCTGCCGAACATGCAGCCTGGACCATCGTGGCTTCCACGTTACTCAATATGGATGAGACATTAACGCGGAATTAAATAACGAGAAATTTCGCAAGACGAATAGTAACTCACTTCCGACAGAAGTTGGGAATCAATAATAGAGTAATAGACAATGAACCCAGAACTCGAATTTAATCGTCAAATGACCCGACGGCAACTGCTCTCTCATGGCCGAAGTGGTTTGGGAGCCGCTGCGTTGGCTTCGCTCTTGACTGCCGATCTCGGACAAACGCAAGCGGCACAATCTGGCGCTCAGGGTGTTCCCGAGCTGCCGCACTTTTTGCCCAAAGCGAAACGTGTGATTTATTTGTTCATGGCAGGCGGTCCCAGTCATATCGACATGTTTGACTACAAGCCTGCCATGCGCAAGATTCACGGCACAGAACTCCCCGAGTCTATCCGCCAAGGTCAACGATTGACGGGCATGACGAGCGGGCAGAAATCGTTCCCATGTGTCGCCCCTATGTTTGAATTCGGTCGCCACGGAGAGCGAGGGACATGGATCAATGATAAAATCTTGCCTCACACAGCAAAAATTGCCGACGACATCGCCATCATTCGCACGATGAACACCGAAGCGATCAACCATGATCCGGCGATCACGTTCATTAACACCGGGACACAGCAATTAGGCCGCCCCAGTTTTGGTTCCTGGTTGAGTTACGGTCTCGGAAGTCCCAACAAAGACTTACCTGCCTACGTCACTATGATCTCCGTCGGTGCCAAACCGGGACAAGCACTTTACTCTCGAATCTGGGGGAGCGGGTTCCTGCCCTCAAAACATCAGGGAGTTCAATTTCGTAGCGGAGAGGATCCTGTCCTTTACCTCTCTAACCCACCCGGTGTGAGCAGCGATCTGCGGCGTAACATGCTCGATAGTCTCGCACGCATCAATGAAGAGAACTTTAACAAGCTCGGCGATCCCGAAATTCAGGCTCGGATCGCTCAGTACGAAATGGCGTATCGGATGCAAACTTCGGTTCCCGATTTGATGGAAATCAATGACGAACCAGAATCCACGTTCGACCTCTATGGCCCTGATTCCAAGAAACCGGGAACTTTTGCCGCCAATTGCGTTCTTGCAAGACGTCTCGCCGAACGGGGAGTCCCCTTTGTGCAACTCTTCCATCGTGGTTGGGATCAACACGGCAACCTGCCTAACGAAATCCGCAAAAACACTCTGGGAACTGACCAGCCGGCTGCGGCGTTGGTGAAAGATCTCAAGCAACGCGGCATGTTGGATGATACGATTGTCATCTTTGGGGGAGAGTTCGGTCGAACAATCTATAGTCAGGGAAAATTGACGAAGGACAGCCACGGCCGCGATCATCACGGACGTTGTTTTTCGACATGGGTGGCGGGGGGAGGATTCAAGCCGGGAATTGATTATGGACTGACGGACGACTATTCCTATAACATTGTCGAGAACCCGGTTCACATTAATGATTTGAATGCTACGGTGCTTCATAACCTGGGGATTGACCACAATCGGTTTACCGTGAAGTACCAAGGACTCGACTCGAAGTTGACAGGGGTCGAAGGTGCAAAAGTAATCGATGGATTACTCGCCTGAGTCAGACAGAACTGTTGAATGGAAAGAGATGATGTTTAAGTTACGTCGAGCCTCAGACGAAACATGCCGAGAGTTGCGAACGTGGATGATCTTTCTCTTTAGCCTGTTGTTGTCCAATCCAGCCACCGTTTATGCAGATGGCCCACAGTACACACGCGACATCAAGCCGATTCTCGCCCGCAAATGTTATGCGTGTCACGGGGCACTCAAGCAGGCAGCGTCTCTCAGGCTTGACACTGTGACGCTGATGACAAAGGGAGGAGACAGCGGTGCTGCAGTCGCTCCCAAGAATCTGGATGAGAGTTTGATCTGGCAGCGAGTCAGTTCTCAAGAGGAATATGAACGCATGCCTCCCGAAGGAGAACCACTCTCCGAGAAGGAGCTTTCTCTTGTGAGACAATGGATCATTGATGGGGCGAGGGCTCCCGCCAACGAACAAGCACAAACCGATCCCGCCAATCATTGGTCGTTTCAACCTCTCAAGGCCGTCACTCCACCCGTCAATGTGGGCCACCCTATCGACTGGTTTATCCAACGAAAACTCGAAACAGTCGGGATGGCACCTTCCCCTCGCGCTTCACGGGAGACTCTAGTAAAGCGTTTGTATCTCGACTTGCACGGCTTGCCTCCCTCGACGGAAGATTTGAAAACGTGGTCCACAAAACTGGAATCGAAAGAGGGTTACACGGAACTCGTCGATCATTTGCTGTCGAGCCCGCGATATGGGGAACGAATTGCCCAAACCTGGCTTGATCTGGTCCGCTATGCCGACACTCACGGCTACGAGGTGAATACTCCACGTCCCAATGCCTGGCCTTATCGCGATTATGTCATCGAATCGTTTAATCAAGACAAACCATACGATCAATTTATCACCGAACAATTGGCTGGTGACCAATTTGATGCGGATGCCGCAACGGGTTTTTTAGTCGCCGCCGCCGTGTTGTTGCCTGGGCAAATTGGCAAAGATGAACCTTCAAAGCGACTCGCCCGGCAAGATGCTCTCGATGAAATGATTATTGGCACAAGTGCCACTTTTTTGGGACTGACCATCGGTTGCGCCCGGTGTCACGATCATAAATTCGATCCGATTGCCCAAGAAGATTATTACGCGATGCAGGCCTTCTTCGCGGGTGTCGAGTATGGAGATCGCCCTATTAAAGATGAAGGCTTTGCGCAACGCCTCGAAGAAGCATACCGGCTGACACCGCAAATCGAAAAACTGAATGCTCAACTGGCATCCTTCCAGCCCACTGCGTTTGTTGGTGAGACTCTGGTCATCGACGACGAAGATTTAGATCGAGTGACTTTGCTCAAAACCAAGAACGGTCATGGCGCCAACCCGGACGGCAAAAAACGTGGATATCGCAATGACACCGGTAGTACGAATCGGATGCCCAACATGAGCGAGGGACGCTATACCTGGTGGGACAATCATCCGGGTGAAGATGTCTTTACGTGGAATCCTCAAGCGGCTGGACGATATCGCGTCTGGATTTCCTGGGGTGTTCACGGTAGTGGCGTTCACACACGCGATGCTCGATATATCCTGGACCTCGATGGAGATCTCGAATCAACTGAGGATCAAACAGAAATCGCGAAAGCGGATCAATATTACTTCGCAGGACAGACGACCGGTGACTCTGAAAAGACACCTCGCTGGAGCGGACTGCTCGACGCGGGAACTCACCGATTCAAAGAGAACAGCCGTTTGATTCTTCGAGGCGGCGAAACAGGAACCGGCATTACAGCTGATGTAGTGGTTCTTCAAGAAGCTGTGGAAGGCCAAATCGCCAAATCGGCACTTCCACACTTACGTGCTCCCGTGAATTACGAGTTGAATACAGAAGTCTTTCCGGCCACCGAAGCGAAATACATTCGCTTTACTTCGTTTGAGACAACCAACGACAACAGATATGAGCCATGTCTCGATGAGCTGGAAGTATTTATCGCGGGCGACGAACCAATCAACATCGCGCTTGCGACGAATGGCACTAAACCCAGTTCATCGGGTAATCTCTCCGAGACCGGACGCCATCAACTCAAACATATTAACGATGGGAATTACGGGAATCCGAAAAGCTGGATTTCCAACGAAAAAGGAAAAGGATGGGTTCAGCTGGAGTTCCCGGAGATTGTTCCCATCAACCGAATCGTCTGGGGACGTGACCGAGAAGGAAAACTCAAAGACCGATTGCCGGTCTTCTATGACATTGAAGCCTCGCTCGATGGCGAGAATTGGAAAATCATTGCATCCTCTGATGATCGACTTGATCGAGCGACTTCCTTTGACGAGACAACTTTACTGGCCCGAAACGCACCCGCCGATCTCCAACAGACGGTCAAGAAAACGATTAACCAAGTCGATGAGTTACAAAAAAGACAGTCCGAGTTGAAGACACCAAAAATGGTTTATGCGGGACTGTTTCGTGAACCTCAAGAAACTTTCCTCTTGAGTCGAGGGGACCCCGAGCAACCCAAAGATCGTGTTCCACCTCACATGCCAGTGGTCCTCTCTGATGTTTCATTACCACTGGACTCCAAAGACCAGGATCGCCGACTTAAACTGGCGAACTGGATCGCCGATTCCAAGAATCCTCTCACGGCACGAGTGATGGTCAATCGCATCTGGCAGATGCACTTCGGAAACGGACTGGCCGAAACACCCAGTGACTTTGGGATGAACGGAGCCAAGCCAACACATCCTGAATTGCACGATTGGTTGGCGATTCAGTTTATCGAAAGTGGTTGGTCGGTGAAGGCCATGCACCGTCTGATCCTGGGCTCACAGACCTTCCAACAATCGTCGCAGATTCACGAACGAGCACAAAAACTGGATGCCGATTGTCGTTACCTTTGGCGTTATCCTTCCCGCCGACTGCCAGCGGAAGCGATCCGAGATAGCATGTTGTTCGTGAGCGGAGAACTAAATCTGAAAATGGGAGGACCGGGATTCGATTTTTTCAAAACCAAAGGAGGGCTCTCAGGGTTCCCTCCGATTGAGAATTTTGGTCCTGATAAACTCCGTCGTATGATTTACTCCCATAAGATTCGCATGGAACAGGTTCCCATTTTCGGAGCTTTTGATTGTCCTGATGCAGGGCAACCAACGCCACAGCGAACGCTCTCGACAACGGCCATCCAAGCCCTCAACTTATTCAACAGTGAATTTGTCTATGATCGCTCTCATGCGGTTGCCAAACAGATTCAAAACGCCAACAGTGACGACATCGATGCACAGGTCGTCGGCACGTTCCAGATCATGTTGGGGCGGAATCCAAACGAGACAGAATTAACAGCGGCAAAATCCGCAGTCGCAGAATATGACCTGACAACATTGGCGAGAGTCTTGTTTAACAGCAACGAGTTCCTGTTTATCCCCTGATGAGAAATCAGATGTACGATCTTCCTGAAAACATGAGTTCACTCGGTCGCTCTCTGCTCGATCGACGAGAATTTCTCGGTCAAACAGCCTCCGGGCTTTCGGCAGTCGCCCTGGCGTCTCTCCTTAATCAAGAGAACCTGCTGGGCGACACACCCAAAATTGATCCGAGTAAACCGAATGCACCCAGGCAGGGTCACTTTGAAGCTAAAGCCAAAAATGTTTTGGTCATTTTCTGTGCCGGTGCTTGCAGCCAATTAGAGACTTACGATTATAAACCCGAACTGATCAAATACGATGGTAAGCCTTTCGAGGGAGGGCCTCCCGTCACGTTTCAGGGACCGGCAGGAAATCTTGCCCGGCCTCAGTATGAGTTTCGTCCGCGTGGCGAAACGGGAAAGATGGTCTCCGATATGATTCCCCATCTGGGAGACATCGTGGACGACATTTCTTTCATCCATACGCTCACCAGTAAATCGAATACTCACGGACCGGCTGAAAACTTTCTTTCAACGGGGTTTATTCTGGATGGTTTCCCCAGCATGGGGGCGTGGACAAGTTATGCACTGGGGACCGAAAACCAGAATTTGCCAGCGTTCGTTGCGATCCCCGATCCGCGAGGAGTCCCGCAGGCCAGTATCAACAATTGGGGACCGGGATTTCTGCCAGCCGTCTTTCAGGGAACTCCCTTCAGCAGCACAAACCCAATCCGCAATTTACAACCACCGAAGTCCGTCTCGAACCAGCAGGATCAAACAGCTCGTAATTTGTTGAACCTGATCAATCGCGAACATCTGAAACATAATCCGCATGATGGCGAACTGGCGGCGCGCATTGCCAGTTATGAATTGGCTGCACGCATGCAACTTTCAGTCCCCGCCATCAATGACCTCTCGACAGAAACGAAAGAGACTCTCGCCATGTATGGTGCCGATTCTCAGAACGAGAATAAGGCCGCCTTTGCGCGCAACTGCATTCTTGCCCGTCGATTGATCGAATCGGGTGTTCGTTTCGTCCAACTCTTCAATGGTGCCTACGCCAGTGGCGGTAATTTGAATTGGGACGGTCATCAAAAACTCCGCGAACAGTATGATGTCCACGGCGAGATCATGGATCAACCTGCCGCTGCACTCTTCAAAGACATGAAACAACGTGGCCTCCTCGACGATACACTGATTGTCTGGTGTACTGAATTTGGTCGGATGCCGATGTTCCAGAAAGGCGCCAAGGGCCGAGATCACAATCCCCAAGGATTCACCGCTTGGCTGGGAGGAGCCGGAATCAAACCGGGCGTCAGTTACGGACAAACCGACGATCTTGGCTTCAAAGCTGTCGAGGATGTTTCCAGCG
>Ga0181596_10001877_pt1 | contig 20721 bp, 20 predicted proteins | sample 041ome_6_FD_148655 | JGI IMG/M metagenome (GOLD analysis project Ga0181596, IMG submission 148655) | Coastal salt marsh microbial communities from the Groves Creek Marsh, Skidaway Island, Georgia - 041402US metaG (spades assembly) | ecosystem: Environmental > Aquatic > Marine > Intertidal zone... | reverse complement strand
CATAACCAGCCTGTCCAAACCAAAGGCAATACCACCATGTGGAGGACAGCCATATTTTAAGGCATCCAGCAAAAAGCCAAATTTTTCATCGGCTTCACTTTCATCGATACCTAATACTCTGAACACAGCCTGTTGCATATCTGGCTTGTTAATACGGATTGATCCACCACCCAGCTCTGTGCCATTCAGCACCATGTCATAGGCTCGGGATAAGGCTTTTGCAGGATCCTGCACCAGTTCCTCAGGACTGCATGAAGGCGCTGTAAAAGGATGGTGTACAGAGGTAAAACTGCCGTCCTTATCCTTTTCAAACATCGGAAAATCAACAACCCAAAGCGGCGCCCAATCAGCACTGAGCAATTTCATATCCTTACCAACAATATCTCTGAGAGCAGACATTGCTTCGTTGACGACAGAAGCTTTATCAGCACCGAAAAACAGGATGTCTCCTGTTGCTGCTTCGGCACGGGCAAGCACGCCCTGTATCACCGCTTCCGGCATAAATTTCAAAATAGGTGATTGCAAGCCTTCCACGCCAGCGCCAATATCGTTCACCTTGATCCAGGCCAGACCCTTGGCGCCATAATTAGCGATATAGCTGGTGTAATCATCAATCTGCTTACGGCTGATTTCTGCGCCTCCCGGCACTTTCATCACAACAACCCGTGACTCAGGATCGTTCGCCGGCGCGTTGAAAACCTTGAACTCCACCTGCTGCATTAAATCAGCAATATCCACCAGGCTCATCGGGTTACGTAAATCCGGTCTGTCCGTGCCATATTTCAGGACAGCATCGGCATAGGTCATGCGCGGAAATTCTGCCAGCTCAATAGCCAGATGCTCCTTGAATACCGAACGGATCATATCCTCGGCATATTGCATGATGGCTTCTTCATCTAAAAAGGAAGTCTCAATGTCAATTTGTGTAAATTCGGGTTGCCTGTCTGCCCTCAGGTCTTCATCACGAAAACATTTGGCAATCTGGTAATAACGGTCCATACCGGCAACCATCAATAACTGTTTGAATAACTGGGGTGACTGCGGCAAAGCAAAAAACTTGCCCTGATGAGTCCGGCTGGGTACCAAATAATCTCTTGCGCCCTCCGGTGTGGCGCGTGTCAGTATTGGTGTTTCTATATCGAGAAAGCCATTGTCATCCAGATACCGCCGGATGCTACTGGTAACTTTGGAACGCATGCGTAATTTATTCAGCATTTCGGGGCGTCGCAAATCAATAAAACGATTGCGCAGACGGACATCTTCCCCAACTTCCATATGCTCGTCCAGCTGGAAAGGTGGTGTCTCCGCCGTGTTCAGAATAGTCAGTTCTTTCCCTAAAATTTCTATTTGACCGGTTAGCATTTCTGCATTCTGGGTTCCTTCAGGGCGAGCCCGAACCAAACCCTGTATCTGTATCACAAATTCATTACGCACCTGCTCTGCCCGGGCAAAGCTTTCTTTCGTATCAGGATCAAACACGACCTGTGTAATCCCATCCCTGTCGCGCACATCAAGAAAAATCACGCCACCGTGGTCACGACGGCGATGCACCCAACCACACAGAGTAACACTCTCTCCGACATTGGCCTCATTTAATTCACCACAATAATGGCTACGCATAGTTCCTACCTTATTGATCTTCATTATTAATACTGGATTACAAGCTACTGAATCAACTCTTATTTAGAGTCTGCAGTTGAGCCATTGCCCTTACTGCTAGTACTGCTCTTGGCAGACTCCGTGGCTTTGCCTGATTCTGTCTTGGCGCTACTGCCAGAACTACCAGACTTTTCTGCAGATGCTTTATCTTTGTTAGAACCAGCATTATCCGCCTTTTCTTTCGAGTTTTCAGAACCGCCTGGTTTGCCCTCCGCACCATGTTTTTTCTTGCCAGTCTTGAAATCCGTTTCATACCAGCCCGTTCCTTTGAGCCGAAAGCTGCTAGCCGATATCATTTTTTTCAAGCTGGGTTGATGACATTCAGGGCATTCTTTCAGCACCGGGTCACTAACCTTTTGTAACTTTTCCAAGTGTGCTCCACATGATTCACACTGATATTCATAAATAGGCATTTCACACCCCAATAATACATATAACTTTCTAATTGTTTATGCGAAATCAAAAGCGGTGCATTGTACAGTATTTATTTATCCGACAACATTTTTGATCTAGAACACTCTAGCTTTAAAAAAAATGATAATTTTTCTTAAAAACCCGGATAAAACTCTTGCCCGTTCTGAGTGAAAAAGATATAAAGACCCCTCGACTGGGAACAGCATTTTTATAGAGTGTTCGACTATAAAAATGTGTAAAAATGAAAGTTCCTGGAATTATCTGGACTCAATCAATGCTCTAATTCTGGTTGTTACCCTGATTACTAGTTTTGATAAATTGTCGTAATACAATGACTGAGTTTTTTTATTAACAATTCAAATTAAAAGAGATGAAGGTATGGCTGTAAAAAAATCTGCAAAAGCTCCCGCAAAAAAAACCACCGCGATTCAGGATAAATACACCAAAACAGCAATCCTCAGCACTATTTCTGAAAATACTGGTCTAACCAAAAAAGAAGTATCTAATGTGCTGGATGAGCTGAGTGATCTGATCGAAAGACACATTAAAAAACGGGGAGCTGGTGAATTCACCCTGCCCGGCCTGTTAAAAATTAAAGCTGTTAAACGACCTGCTCGTCCGGCTCGTAAAAATGTCCCTAACCCCTTTAAACCAGGTGAGTTTATGGATATCCCGAAAAAACCAGCTACTACCAGGGTTAAAGTATTACCACTTAAAAAACTGAAAGAATTTGCCCTGCAGTAAGTATTAAAGTGGCAAGGACTTCAAAAGCAGCCCAAGGGCTGCTTTTTTATTGAAAGAAACATGAAAGCAAAACAGTTATCATTCCCCAGCATATGCGTACTTCCAACTATTTATTAGCAACCACCAAAGAAACCCCTTCTGATGCCGTCGTTATCAGTCATCAGTTGATGCTGAAGGCGGGTTTGATCCGTAAACTCGCATCCGGGCTTTATACCTGGATGCCAATGGGGTTGCGCGTCCTTAATAAAGTCAGCCGCATCATTCAGCAGGAAATGGATGCCTCTGGCGCACTTGAAGTGTCGATGCCGGTAGTACAGCCCGCTGAATTATGGCAGGAATCCGGACGCTGGGAACAAATGGGGCCAGAACTGCAGCGCCTGAAAGACCGTCATGATCGGGATTTCTGTCTGGGTCCAACCCACGAAGAAGTGATCACCGATCTGGTGCGCAATGAAATCAGCAGCTACAAACAATTGCCTATTAACCTGTATCAGATTCAGACCAAGTTCCGCGATGAGCGCCGTCCAAGATTCGGTGTCATGCGTGCGCGTGAATTCACCATGAAAGACGCTTATTCATTTCATGTCGATAAAGCTTCCTTGCAGGAAACTTATGATCTGATGCACGAGACCTATGCAAGAATTTTTACCCGCCTTGGTTTTGATTTCCGTGCCGTGGAAGCTGATTCAGGCAATATCGGTGGCAACAGTTCGCACGAATTTCATGTGTTGGCAGATTCGGGAGAAGATGAAATCGTATTCAGTTCTGACAGTGATTACGCTGCCAATATCGAAATGGCCAGCGCAATGGCACCTGCCAGCGAGCGCTCTGCACCAACACAAGATAAGGCGCTGGTAGCGACACCTGATACCTCCAGTATTGAAGAAGTCTGCACTGTGCTTAAGGTCAAAGCGGAACAAACCGTAAAAACCCTGATTGTGCTGGCTGCAGCGACTGATGAAGATTCGGCTCAGACTGCACTGGCAGCCCTGGTTTTGCGTGGAGATCATCAGATTAATGAAGTGAAAGCCGCAAAAATTCCCGGCATACAAAGCCCACTAACTTTTGCCAATGACGAACAGATAACTGCCGTATTGAATTGCAGTCCGGGTTCAATCGGCCCCGTTGACCTCCCAGATGGTATTCAGATGATCGTTGACAGAGATGCTGCCGTATTGTCGGATTTTGTCTGCGGCGCTAATCAGGATGGCCATCATTTGACTGGCGTAAACTGGGACAGGGATTGCAAAACCGGCACAATTGCAGACTTAAGAAATGTTGTTGAAGGTGATCCCAGCCCGGATGGCAAAGGCACTTTATCCATAAAACGTGGCATCGAAGTCGGGCATATTTTTCAGTTAGGCAACAAGTACAGCAAAGCCATGAACTTATCTGTCCTAAATGAAAATGGTAAAAGTATTATTCCGGAAATGGGCTGTTACGGTATTGGGGTGACCCGTATTGTTGCCGCAACAATAGAACAGTGTCATGACGAAAAAGGCATCATTTGGCCGGAGAATATAGCGCCTTTCCATGTCGCCCTAATTCCACTGAACGCCCATAAATCAGAGCAGGTATCACAGCTCGCCGACAAGCTTTACAGAGATTTAACAGCGGCAGGTGTAGAGGTGCTCTATGATGATCGTGACAAGAAAACCAGCCCCGGCGTAAAATTTGCCGATATGGAATTAATCGGCATTCCCCATCGCCTGGTCATATCCGAGCGTAGCCTTGAACTGAATAAACTGGAATACAAGCACCGATCAGACAGTGATAGTCAGGATATTCCCCTGGAAACTGCGCTGGATTTTTTAACCAACAAGGTTTTTTAAGCACAAGGGTCAATCAGCCAAAATCTTATTAGCAGCTTCCCGCTAACGCTGATAAATATCTGCCAGCGGCACGGCAAACTCACGCTTTGACGTATTTTCCAGCTCAGCAAAACTGTCTTTCAGCTTATCCAGTTGTGGCAGATGCTGAATAATCAAATCGGGCAAAGATTCAAAATCATCTGACTTCGGCAAAGCCACATTCAACCAACTGAAAACCTGCTGCATCGACAGACTCTGGAAATCACGTGCCAGGACAAATTCATCAGCACCGCAATTCCTGATAGCGCGCCGTTCCTGCAGAACCTTAAGTGCTTCATCCATGGATAACTCGTTGAACGGCCATTTTTCCTTAATCAATTCAGCGCTGCTTAGACTGTCACCCTGTTTCTGTAACAGCCAGAACTTGTGCAGTAACGCAATTAACACAATATGAGGATGCACTCTTTTGTTTTTATATTCCGTACTATAGGCAGGCAGTGATCTGACCAGATTAGCACCCAGCAATATCACCACCCAGCAGATATAAATCCATAACAGGAAAATCGGCACAGCAGCAAACGTGCCGTAAACCAACTGATAACTGGCCATGGCAATAAACCAGGTAAACACCTGCCTAACCAGTAAGAATGAAACAGCGACTATCAGACCACCAATAAGGCCATGAAGAAAACGCACACCACAATTTGGCACCGCGATATATAACAGCGTAAAAGCACCGGCGGTTAATATCAGTGGAAACAGACCAAGTAAAAAGCTGGTTGTTCCCAGGCTTTCGGAAATATCCAGAAAGCTTTCAAAGAGGTTGAGCGAAGTGATATAGGAGCTGATCGCAAGGCCCAAACCAAAAAGTATAGGTCCCAGACTCATCACACTCCAATAAAGTAAAAATGAATTGAGTCCTTTGCGCGGCTCTCTGACCTGCCAGATTCGATTAAAACTGCTTTCAATATTTCGCAGCATCAAAAAAGAAGTAACCAACAGCATCATGGCTCCGACCCAGGTCAGGTTTCTGGCCTGCTCACTGAAGCCGGTAAAATAATTTTCAAGTTCGCTGCTGGAACTTGGCAGCAAACGGTCCAGAATCATTGACTGCAACTGACTGCCAAACACCTGAAAAGCCGCGAATGCAGAAAGAATGGTCACCAATACGGTCAACAGCGGGATAACTGCAAACAGACTCATGTAAGTCAGTGCCTTGGCATTTTCCAGCCCTTTGTGATCGGTGAAATTCTGGTATACAAATTTGGCAAACTGCCAAAGATCAATCATTTGTATTTTCATCATAGTCTCAGTATTCAGGGATACAAAAGCAATGCGGAGCATAACTCATCGTACACCCATTGTTTATCACATTGTTTGTCTTGTTTAATCATTTTTAAATGTCTACTATTGCTCCGCATCGACAGGCAACAAGCCATGAAAACAGTACTTCACGTCTTTATCAGTAGTTCATAACGAGTAGTTCATATGTCCAATATCACGATTTACCATAATCCACGTTGTTCCAAATCGCGTCAGACTTTGGCCATTCTTGAGGAACATAATATCCAGCCAGAGGTAGTGCTTTATCTGGAAAATACACCCAGCAAACAGAAATTACATGAATTACTACAACAACTGGGAAAAAGCCCGCGCGATATCCTGCGAAAATCTGAAGATGCCTATCAGGAAAAAGGCTTGGCTGATATGAGCTTGTCTGACGATGATTTATTGGAAGCCATGCTAGCAGAGCCTAAACTGATAGAGCGCCCAATTGTAGTTCGTGGCAATAATGCCGTGTTGGGCCGACCACCTGAAAATGTATTGGAGTTAATTAAATGAGTTCACCTTATATTCTTATCCTGTATTACAGCCGTTATGGTGCGGTTGCCCAAATGGCCCAGCATATAGCCCGTGGCGTTGAAAGCGTGACAGGAATGGAAGCCCGTATCCGCACAGTTCCTGCTGTTTCCGCTGTCATAGAAGCCAGTGAGCCGGAAATTCCGGCAGAAGGAGCCATTTATTGCAGTGAAGAAGATTTTTCCGAATGCTCTGGACTGGCTTTAGGTAGTCCGACCCGTTTTGGCAATATGGCTGGCGCCATGAAGCATTTTCTGGATGGTACCGGTGCACAATGGATGAGTGGCAGTATGATAGGTAAACCTGCCGGTGTATTCACTTCAACTGCCAGCTTGCATGGTGGTCAGGAATCTACCCTGCTCAGCATGCAGATTCCCCTGCTGCATCATGGCATGCTGATCAGTGGACTTCCCTATAGCGAATCAGAACTGAATACTACTACCAGTGGCGGTACACCTTATGGGCCCAGTCATCTGGCAGGTAGTGACGGTAATAACCCTATCAGTGAAGAAGAAGCCGCACTTTGTCAGGCCTTTGGCAAGCGTCTGGCAGAATTGGCACTGAAGCTGAGGTAAGCAAACACATGGCAGCAAGCCGGATCGCCGCTTTTTCCCGTATAGGAGTGTTGCTAAGTCTTTGTGCCCTGCTATTAATTCTTACCCTCGAAAACTGGTTAAATCAGCCGCTCAGCATATCTCGCTGGCTGATTCAAACCATCCCCTTATTGGCTTTTTTGCCTGGTCTGATCAGCAATAAACTGCGTGCATATCAATGGCTGTGTTTTGTTATTTTGTTATATTTCATTAGCGGGGTTTTGAATATTTTCACGCCGGAGAAACTAATCAGCGGAATTATGCTAACCTTGTTCTGTGTACTGCTATTCTGTTTCGCAATTTTTTATGTTCGCGATGAACAAAAAAACAAATCCGCTTAGCTTAAACTTTTTCATATAACCTCATAAACACGGCAACTATGCTCAGAAAATTATTTAAAGCTTTACTCACGGTTTATCGCTGGATTCGTAGTTTTTGTCTAAATCTGGTCTTTATCGTCATCCTGTTATTTGTTGTGACTGCCATGTTCAGCTCGGACCGACTGGAAATTCCTGACGGAGCTGCCCTGCTGATTGCGCCTGTTGGTAATATCGTGGAAGAAAGGACAGCCGTCAGTTCATTCAGTGATCTGCTAGGTGGCAATCCGGCTGACAATGAAGTGTTACTGCAGGATGTAATAGACAGTATTGAAATTGCTGGCCGTGATGAGGCCATCAGTTCAATCGTTTTACAACTGGACTATCTGCAAGCTGCTTCTCTGACACAGTTACAGGATATAGGTAAGGCACTGAAAGCCTTCAGAGAAACGGGAAAGCCTGTCTATACAGTTGCCGACAACCTTAATCAAAGCCAGTACTATCTGGCGACCTATGCTGATGAAATCATTCTTAACAATCTGGGTGCCGTTAACCTGGAAGGCATGAGTAGTTATCAATACTACTATGCTGAAGCCATAGAAAAACTCGATATAAACGTTCATGTCTTCAGAGTCGGCGAATTTAAATCAGCGGTAGAACCTTTTGAATTAAATGGCATGTCTGACGCCGCCAGAGAGAATTATGAAGAATGGCTAAATGAAAACTGGCAGCTCTTTGTCACCGATATCAGTCAGGCACGTAATCTTGATACTGAAGAACTGAATAACTTCATCAATAACCCTGATCAACAGCTTGTTCCTTTCGAGGGTGATACCGCAGCGATGGCGCTGGATTTTGGACTGGTAGATCAAATTGCCAGCCGCCCAGAGATACGTAACTATTTAATTGCCCGGATCGGTTCCACTGAAGCCGGCGATAATTATCTGCAGATTCCATTCGATGACTACCTTGATGAGCGCCGGATCATCCTGCCGGCTGAACTGGGTGGCAACCAGATTGGTGTGATTGTTGCCAGCGGGACGATTTATGATGGTGAACAGCCAGCGGGCAGTATAGGCGGTGATACTCTGGCAGCACTGATCCGCCAGGCCCGGCATGATGAAAATATTAAGGCGCTGGTGCTCAGGGTTGATAGTCCAGGCGGCAGTGCCTTTGCATCTGAGGTCATTCGTAGTGAATTACTGGAATTCAAAAGTACTGGCAAACCTCTGGTTGTTTCAATGGGCAGTGTTGCCGCATCCGGCGGCTATTGGATAGCTACTGCTGCCGACGAAATCTGGGCCAGCCCGGCAACGATAACCGGCTCCATCGGCATCTTTGGCATCTACCCGACTTTTAAACAGACCCTGAATAATCTGGGTATTTATGTTGATGGTGTTGGCACAACGACCCAGGCAGGAGCCTTTGGTCTTGGCATGGAGCTCCCTGAGTCAACCCAAATCGCTATCCAGTTAAATGTCGAAAAAGGCTATGATCGCTTCCTGCAAATTGTTGCAGAAGCCAGAGATATGAGCACTGCAGAAGTCGACGCTGTCGGTCAGGGCCGGGTCTGGTCTGCCAATGCCGCACTCGAACGAAATCTCGTGGATCAAATCGGAGACCTTGATAATGCAATAGAAGCTGCCGCAAATCTGGCTAATATTGACCAATACAGGGCCCTGCAAATCAGCCAGCCCCTCTCTCCTACCGAAGTCCTGATACAAAGCATGGCTGAAAATTTTAATATACTTAGCTGGTTCAAACCTGCTACCAGCCTTTTTACGCCCTTCAATCGCTTTTACCAGCAAATCAATGAAGATATACAGCAATTATCATTGCTTAATGATCCCGGCAATCTGTATCTGCAGTGCTTTTCATGCCTGAATCCACTTTAATTTTAAAGCTATGATAAACAAGTTGTTAAAACTAAATTAAGTTTTCTAAATAGTCTTTTTTTTAAAACAACGCCCTGTATGATTCTCGCAAACTGCCTTGTTTGTCTGTGCTGTGGACAGAGTCATGAAATATTTCCTTTGCCTTGTTGTTTTACTTGTCTCGATTCCAGCAGTTGCTGCCCAAAACAACCAGCAAAGTTCGGATACTTATGTCTTACTGGTTTCATTTGATGGCTTTCGTAATGACTTTGTAAAACACTAGAATTTAAGAAATTTTAAACGCTTGGCTAGTGAAGGAGCATCAGCAACATCACTCATTCCGGTATACCCCAGCAAAACTTTTCCAAACCATTACACCCAGGTTACTGGTCTGTATCCTGAAAATCATGGTTTGATTGAGAATACTTTCTACCGAGAAACAACGGACTCGCTGTATTCCATTAGTGATCGTGATGCCGTTGAAGATCCAAGTTATTACGGCGGCCTGCCATTAACAGCCCCTTTCAGTGGAATACACGGCTGGTATTTAAACAACCAGAGTGCTGAGGATATCGTTGTGGTACTGAATGTTGCCGGCTTCTACAGTGAACTTGAGCAATAGAAAAAACTTACCAGTGCATCATAGCTTTCACAAAAGGAATGGTGATTTTACGTTTCTCGGCAAGCGATAATTTATCCAATTGGCTAAGCACAGCAAATAATTGTGACATACTGCGCTCACTTCGCAGATAAATAAAATTCAGCACATCATCCTTGAGAGGAATTCCCTGCAATGCTGCTCTGCTCTTAAGTGCCGACAATTTTTCCTGCTCGTCCAATTCATATAACTGGTATGAAACACCACTGCTGAATCGTGACTGCAAGTCCGGCAAAGCATAATTTAATTGCAAAGGTTTCGACGCCGAACTGACAATCAAACGGCTTGCATTAGTTTGACAGGCGTTAAATAAAGCAAACAATTTTTCTTCCCAACTCGGGATTGACAGCACCAGATGCAAATCATCAATACAGAGCAGATCAAGCTGATCCAGACCGTTTAATACCTGCTCACCTTCATCAAGAAAAACTTTGAGGGGTAAATAAGCTGAATTAGCATGCTGTGCACAGCTCGCCTGCAAGAGATGGCTTTTGCCACTGCCCTCCACTCCCCAGATAAAATAAAAAGTATCTGCAGGATCAGCAGACTTTAAATCAGTCAGCAATTCCTGATTTTTTGCAGACACAATAAAATTGTCAAACGTAAACTCGTCATGCAGAACAAAATCAAAAGGTAATTGTGCTGATAATGGCATCAGTTAAGTAATCAGTTTTGTACCCAACGGTAATGCATGGCAACATCATCACCGACTCGGTTTAATTCAGACACTTCCAGTAAATTCGGCTGTAAAGCGATGGTTTCAACCAGCTGGCGCAATTGACCACCTGTCAGCATTTCCAGATAAAGGCTTGAGCCAGTAACTCTGGTCAACTGAAAGGAATAGACCCCTTCAAGGGTATTTAAGTAAGTCAGTAAAGCCGCATAATCTTCCGGACTGTCTATATCATCAATCTGCATATTAATAATGACATTGTTGTCCGTTCCGGATATCAGTACCGAGAAATACTGCGACAGTTCATCACTGGCCAGATTGATGCTGCCGCTAATAAAGTCTTCACTCAGCTCAAATTCCTCATAACTGAAGACATTATCCCTGAAGAAATATAAGCTTTTTGCCAGCACTTCCCCGCTCAAAGATCGATAGATTCTCAGCGCCAAAATACTTTCTGCCTGATAACGCTGGGAAGCATTCAGAATGGCAGCCTCATCCAGATCCCAAAGACTGTTCACATTCAAACGCAGCTGATCTTCCAGATCCAGCAAGGGAAACAGTAAAGGCAAACCTCTTGCGTCTGCAACTTTTTGTAGCGCGGTTATCCTCGCAGCGTTCTCTGGACTATTGTTATTTATTATCTGGCGTTCACTCAATTCATCCTGCACCACCATCCAGATTAAAGTTTCCGGACGGTTAGCTGGCCAGATCGGCATATTATTTTCGTCGAGCAGGCGTTGTATTTCCGACTCATAAAAATTAACCTCAATGGCAATAACTTCCCGTAACTCAGACACCTGGGCTTCTGCATTAACAGGTACCAGATTTGCCTGCGCCCTCCACGACTCGACATAAGGTTCTGGATTATTCAGTGCTCTACGCACGGACGATGAATTAATGGTTTCACTCAGGCCGCTGACTTTTGTTAGCACCTCTCGCATAGCTTCACTAAATGCTCTGCGTCTTTCCGCTTCATTATTGCGTGACTCAACGGTGATGGTTGCCTGATACAGACCCTCCACCTCAACAGCAAAACCGGCAGGCGTACAGCAGGTCAGGCAAAGCATTATTAATGCTTTACTCAAGCAGCATTGACCATGTTTCATAATTAAGTTCATAAGCGCTATCATAACCGATTCAGGTATTAGCTAACCAGCAAACTGCTTACACCATTTCATACATGGGTTAAGCCATAGCTAAACAATAGTTAACCAAGAGTTAAGCGAAAGTTAAGCTAATTTTCGAGATAATAAGCCTATGCTTAATAACCGGATCCTTAATACTTTTTGTTTATTTTTCGGACTGCTGCTGCAAAGCCTGGCAAACTTCAGTGTGGCCGCCCCTTTACCCTTTTCGGCCAATTACGATGCCCGCTTTCAAGGACTGAAAGCACGCGCTGAAATTTCATTAACACAACTAAGTGATACTGAGTTTGTAGCGAATTCCTTAATCAAACTTCGCCTCTTAGGTGCGACGGTTTCAACAATCAGAGAAAGCAGCCAGTTTGAATGGCAGAATGACAGCCCTCGCCCACATCATTATGAATATCGGCAAAGTGGCATCGGAGGACGCAGTCGCAGCGTTGAGTTTGATTGGCAAAATAATCTGGCTCTGGCCACTGTAAGAAATGAAACCGTAGAGCTGCTACTGGAAGACACCACTTTGGATGAGCTGAGCATGTACAGCTTTATCAGGGAAGAACTCAAAAAAGGCAAATCCGAAATTACCTTTGCAGTGATAGACCGAAATGTTGTGGAAGAATTTAACTATCGTATTGTTAATGAGGAAGAGGTTGTGACAGAAGCCGGCACCTTCAGCGCCGTTAAAGTTGAGCGTATCCGGGAAAACAGCGAACGCCTGACCCAGTTATGGTTTGCAAAAAATAACGATATGCTGCTGATAAAGCTGTTTCAGCGCGACCCCGACGGCGATGAATTTGAAATTACCTTGAGCAGTGCTCAAATCAATGGTGAGGTAGTCTTGCCACAAAGTAGCGGGCAGGCATCAGAACTTTAGTTCGAGTTCCTGAATTTTCTGTTGCAGGTCATCCCTGGTCAAGCAAAAATGCTGCGGAATTATAACAGGCTTTTCAGGTCTTCGGCGGTATCAATATCTCTAAGTGGTGACAATCTGACTAAGCGCAAGCCATTGCTGTGACATTTATCCAGTGTTTGCTGTAAGACCTGTTCAGTCCCCCAATCAATGTCCTGAAAAATTTCCTTGCAGGCTTGCTTCATGGCAATCAATACGTAACCGCCATCAAGCGCCGGCCCAATGACGATATCGGTTTCTTCGTCTTCCAGGGTCTGTAAAGCCTGTTCCAGATAAGCCTCATCTAAGCCGGGACAATCACTGCCAATAATAAGCACACGGGAAAATTCTCGTAACACCGCCTGCCCTGCGTGATACATTTTCTCGCCCAGATCATTGCCCTGCTGCAGTTTCATTTCACCGTTAAATTTTTTAAATTCAGGATGCTCAATATCCTGATCTACCCATAATTGACTATTGCATCGCATCTCATTAGATAAGGTATTTAACACCTCGATTTGCCTGCACATAAGGTGCAAATGCATATCCAGTGCGCCCTGTTCGCCCAGAGCTGGAATTAATCGGGTTTTCACCTTGCCCAGTACTGGCGCTCTGGCTAACATTGCTATGCAGCTATCCGGATATTGAAAAGTTGTTGCAGAAGTTGAGGTCATTTAATTCGAATCAGGATAGTAACGCTCGGCCAACTTCGCAGGGCTTGCTCCCAAAAAGTAAGACAAACGCAAACGCCACATGAGGAAAATCGTTGACCATACGCCTTTCTCCTCCCAGCGTCGACTGGATGTTTCAACGGCTTCCCGTAAACAGCATGGCCTGCCGTGCTTTAATAGCTTTTTACTGAGTGCCACATCTTCCATTAAAGGAATCCGATCAAACAAGCCGACATCTTCAAATAGTGTTCTTTTTACAAAGATTGCCTGATCACCAGTGGCGATACCGCTGGCAGCGCTTCTAAGATTCATCATGCTGCCGATCAATCTGAAGATAAATTTTTCATTACTTAATCTGACATTGAAACGGCCCCAATGATGATTTTCTGCAATCAAGGACTGCATAATCAATTTGTCGGCTGCAGCAGGCAAGCCTGTATCGGCGTGCAAGAAAAGTAAAATATCATGCCTGGCCACATCAGCCCCTTCGTTCATTTGATGAGCCCGACCTTTTACCGTTTGTATTAAACGATCCACCATGGGTCTGGCAACAGCGAGGGTGTCGTCATGACTTCCTCCATCGACCAATATGATTTCATGTCCATCATCACGGTAATACTGTAACGAGGGTAACTGACGGGCCAGCGCAGCCGCTTCATTGAGCGTGGGAATGATGATACTTATCTTGGCGGAGGCTAAAGACACTGCTGAACTCCAGCTGACGTCTCTAGTCACTTAAAGCGCCACCACAACTGCTGCCCTGGCCTGCTGTACAACCATAACAATGATCGCCGATAGCAATCGGTTTATCCGTCAAATCCGCATCAAGAATATCTTTAATGTGTGGTTTTGGTTTACTGATGGCGATCAGGGGCATATCCAGCATCTGATTAAAATCGCAGTCATACACATAACCCTGATAATCAACGCTGGCCAGTGTCCGGCACATTACCGTTTGCAGGTTTGAAGCGCTATAGGCGCCTTTCAATATGCCCATATATTCATCGTACAAACCCTTGGCCAGCAGCCAGCCGCCAAAGCGGCTGATTGGCATATTTGTGATGGTGAATAACTGATTGAATTCGATAGCGTAATTTTCTTTTAGGATACGTTTATAGTCGGCTTCAAGTTCGGCTTGTCCGGGGGGCAGGTTCAAACCCTGCGGGTTGTATACCAGATTCAACTGTAGTTCGGGATCAGCACCATAACCCAGGCCATTCAATATTTTTAAGGCCTGGATACTGCCATCAAAAATACCTTTACCACGCTGCTTTTCAACATTCTCTTCCGAGTAACAAGGCAAGGAGGCAGTAATCGTCACTTTATTGTCAGCCAGAAACTGAGCCAGGTCTTCATAGCCAGGTTCATGCAAAATCATCAGGTTACAGCGGTCAATAACCTCAATACCCAACTCTCTAGCACTGCTTACCAGATAACGAAAATGCGGATTCATTTCCGGCGCACCACCGGTTAAATCCAGCACACTGATATCCAGTTTTTTTAAAGCCTGAATAATCAGATCCACGACTTCCAGACTCATCAGTTCCTTGCGTGTTGGGCCGGCATTGACATGGCAATGCACGCAGCTCAGGTTACATAAATAACCAAGGTTTACCTGCAAGGTGCTGAGTTTTTCCCGGTAAACAGGTGGGAAATCGCTTTCCAGTAAGTAGGGTTTGGTATCTAGCATATCAATAGTCGTCTCTTTAACAGGCAAAAAACATTCTATGCAATGCCTTGGCGATAAGCAAAGTGCTGCTTATATTATTTCCGGGAGCACGCTAGAATAGAGCCTTGATTAACTGAGTTGTTACACATGTCTTCAATCTATTCCCTGGACTCCCTGAAGTTCGACAACAGCTACTACAATAAATTGCCGGCGGATCCTGTTATCAATAATAACAGCCGCTATGTCGATGCCGCCTGCTATTCAAAGGTAGCTCCCATGCCTTTTCCAAAGGCCAGCCTGGTTGCTTTTTCGCGCGATATGGCGATGGAACTTGGACTCAATCCGATGGAGTGCATGACGCAGCGTTTTACCGAAATTTTTAGCGGCACTCATCCTTTAGACGGGATGCAACCTTTTGCTGCCTGTTACGGAGGCCATCAGTTTGGTAACTGGGCCGGCCAACTGGGTGATGGACGAGCAATCAATCTGGGAGAAATTATCAGCAAAAAAGGGCAACGCTGGGCTTTGCAATTAAAAGGTTCGGGGCCTACCCCCTATTCCCGGCATGCTGATGGCTTTGCTGTTTTACGTTCATCCATCCGCGAGTTTCTTTGCAGCGAAGCCATGCACTATTTACGCGTACCAACTACCCGCGCCTTGTCTCTGCTAAGTACCGGCACCCAGGTTGAACGCGATATGTTTTATGACGGACATTCAAAGATGGAGCCAGGTGCCATTGTTTGTCGTGTCGCGCCTACTTTTATCCGCTTCGGTAATTTCGAGCTGTTTACGTCACGCAGGCAGATAGACATTTTAAAGCAGCTGACTGACTATACGATTGAATATTTTTTTCCTCACCTGGGCAAACCGTCAAAGGAAATTTACCTGCAATGGTTTAATGAAGTTTGTTTGTCCACTGCACGTCTGATGACAGAGTGGATGCGGGTCGGCTTTGTGCATGGTGTAATGAATACTGACAACATGTCCATTCTTGGATTAACCATTGATTATGGCCCTTACGGTTGGTTAGAGGATTACGATCCTTACTGGACACCCAATACCACTGATGCCGGTGGTCGCCGTTATGCTTACGGCAAGCAACCCGAAATAGCCCAATGGAATTTATTACAACTGGCCAATGCCATTTATCCACTGGTTGAAGATGCCACTGGTCTGGAAAATGCTCTGCAAAACTACCGAAAAGTCTATGACACCGCCTGGCGCGACATGATGACAAGCAAGCTCGGCCTCAAGCAATTCGACAAAGATCATGATGAAGGTTTTTTCCAGGATTTGGTGCGCAATCTAAAAAATACTGAAACTGATATGACCCTTTTTTTTCGTCATTTAAGTAATCTGGAGATTGCTAAAACTGCTGATGCCGATGATCTGTTAGCCATTATCAAACCGGCTTTTTATGTCGATGAGTTAGCACCTGATGCTGCCATTGATATTAAAAACTGGTTAATGCAGTACCGTGAAAGATTGATTGCGGATGGCAGGCCTGACGACGTAAGACGTAAACAAATGCATGCTGTTAACCCGCTTTATGTTTTACGTAATTATCTGGCGCATGAAGCCATTGAAAAAGCCGAAGCTGGCAGTTACACCATGATTCATGAATTGCAGGAAGTGCTGAGAAATCCGTATACGGAACAGCCTGGCAAGGAACGCTACGCGGAAAAAAGACCTGCCTGGGCCAAACAGCAGGCCGGCGCTTCCATGCTGTCCTGTAGTTCCTGACAGTTTCCCTCGCCTTTGTTAAAGACTTGGCGGTAAAGCGCCGGGAGGTGGTGCCCAGGTTTCACAGGGACTTGGATCCCATCTTGAGTTATCTGTTTCCCGGCGAAAATGCGAGGTCGTGACATAAGGCATCATTAAATACTTCGGATCATCCACAACGGTAGTTACGACAAACCATTCTTCCCCATTAGGCGCCGTAAAACGGTTAAAATATTCGGTCAAAATCGCATCTTCACTATAGGGCACCCCGTTGGGTCGTAAATAACCTTCCCGCATTTGTGATGTAACAACTTTTAATACGCCACCTGCCGGGATGTCACCTCTGTTTTGTCTGGCGGCATTGGTATGGCTACGATCAATCATCACGTTTTCCCAATCTGCAACACTGTATCCCTGCCAGCTTCTTTCATTATTGGCGGCTTCCAGCAACATGCTGAATAAAGGACGACGCCCCTCAGAAGAAAAGTGCAATAAGCGGGTCTGGGAACCGGCATCGGTATCAATTCGCAGGGTATAGTCATCTTCCCAACTTATCTGCAGACGGGTTGGAACTCGCATAATACGGGCAGCACCAAAGGCCTTACACTGCAAACCTGCTGCATTGTCTGCTTCAAGATTCCAGTTATTGGTCACCTCGATAGCAGCAGCAGTAACTGGCACACTCATGGTGTCGCCAATTGCCGGGGTCAACATGCGGTATGCCCAATCTTCAGTCACCAGCGAAACCCAGGTGCCGGTTAAATCTATCGGCGCTTCCATCCTGCCCGGCGCTGGTGCCTGTAGCGGACCACCCAGTTGCAGTTCCTGGGCCAGAGCTGGAACAGCAGGACATAAGCCCAGAATCAGGCAACTGATAAACCCTAATAAGCCGTGCTTTTCACTGAAAAGTCCTGGTTTAGCGCAATTCATTATAAACAGCCTCCAAAAACATTTGTGTTGTCCAGTCGCCTGAATCAGCACCGTATAAACCGTCATATTCCAGTGATGGTCTGGCAGCAAGAACCTCGTCGAAGCTTTTGCCCTCTTCAAGTAACAAACGCACACGATCTCTGATGATGGTGAGCATATCTCGATACTCAACGACATCCGATTCACTCGCTATACGCCCATGACCCGGAATAATCAGGGTGCCACCCTGCTGGTTAAATTCCGGTACCGTGATATCAATAATGCGGTTGAGTGCATCAATTTCGCCCTGCAATGAACCGCCCAGCTCAGGATAAAAATGTGGATAAGCAGTGATATCAAAAATATCACCGGTCACCAGCACATCAGATCGTCGAAAATGCACCAGGATATCCGACTGCGTTATCGCCGAAGGCTGGTGCATCATATCGATGGCTTCGCCATTTAAGTAAAGCGACTTTTTGTCGCCGAAAAAAGTGTTATTGGGCCATAATTCATAAGGCACCTGATCTACAAACGCCGTTACCAGCACACTTAAACCATTGGCATGACCGACAATAGGCAGCCCCAGATCATTTTGTCTCGCCCCATTGCCTGGCATCGCTTCTCCGATTTCGCCGATTGCCGAATTCCCGGCCAGATGCCCGGGTAAGGCTGCGGTATTAATTAAAAAGCGTGGCGGTAGCGGACTAAGACTTTTAATTGCTTCAACTACATTGGCTGAAGCTTCAACATTACCGCTATCAACGACAACCAGACCTAATTCGCCCAACATAACTGCGATATTACTGCCGCCCGTTGCAATCATGTAAAGGTTGCCCTGTACCGGCAATACTTCAATTTCATCACTATCCGCAGCCAGTGGCTCCGGTCTTTGTGCTAAAGCGGTGTTCATTAGCATTGAAGCCGACAGCAGCGCCGCCAGACTCAACAGGCTTATCGGTTTTAGTGTAGACAGGATACTGAGTGGGGTTCTTATCATCACTTTATTACTCCCCACCCATGTTCATGTGAGCCCTGTCAAACTCTTCACGCATTTGGCGCAGGGTTTCACGGTACTCAGGATAAATTGTGACACTGCCGCCACCGGTTGCCTCAACAGAAATACCAAGCCGATCAGCCATCTCGGTATGTTTGGTACCCAGGGGCCAGTGCGGCACCCAGCCTACCCCCATGGCAACTTCTTCGACAGGCTCGAACTGCTCGCGTGGACCAACAACTTGGGGCGGATTCCATAGCCAGGTCTGGCTTCGAACCAGCGGCTCCTCCAGATAGATCGGGTCCTCAATATGGCTGACCATGGTGAGGTATTCACCATTTCGGAAAAAGTACTCAGTCATTCGCGCATAAGGACTGGCTGGCACGCCATTACGCTGGTAGACACCATATTTCATATGCGTTGTGGTGACGATTAATACGCCATCGACCCATTCCCCGGTAGAAAAGCCATTCCACTTGTGCAGGCCATGCCGTTCAGAAGGATGCTCTCTGCCATCCAGCCAGATGGTTCGGTCAGCCCGCCCATAAGTCCCATTGGTTTTATAGCCGATCAGTCGGTCTGTCACCGGCTCCAGTATGCGCTCTATACGCAAGTTAGGACCCGGACCTCGATAAGAATATTGCGCCGGGTGTGGCTGCGCCTGACGTTCAGGCTGCGACAGAATGGAAGCATCCCAGGCTTCCGCTTTTTGCCTGGCTGCATCATTGATAGGCAGGCCGGTGTATTCGCCCAATCCTCCACCTGGTAAGCGGTCATACCAGTCTTCGAGTATTAAGGCCGACCACATACCGGCGATATCAAAGCCTTCATTGCCTTGCGCCAGGCTGGTATTAGCAAAACCCGTGGATAGTAAAAAAAGTGCCGTTAAAATCGGGAGCAATCTGCTTTGCTGCATAGGCATAGATAGGATGTCCTTGTTTTTATCATTATCAGACAACAGAATTTATATAAGCACTATTGTCTAAGCTGATAGCGCTTGGGATTTATTATTCAATTTTTTCAGACAAGATAATAGCCTTAACAGTCCAAATCCAAACACATTCCTTTTTTTTGCATATTTCAAAATGAAATTCCTGAAAGCAATAGGAAAGCAATAAGCAAGACATAAAAAAGGGCACCCTGAGGCGCCCTTTTTAATTGCATTGATAACTGCTTAGTCTGTGGCAAAACAATAAAACAAGCCGTCACCACCAGTCTGAATCAGCGCCTGCTGGCTGCATCCTGCACTCGGATGAGCAGCATTCCAGGAAACGTTGCCGCCGCCATGACGATCAGAGTGCCCTAAACTGGCACTGCCTTCATCACTGCTGGTCCAGTTATTACAGGTGTGGTCAGCTTCGTCAGGAAAGAAAGCCGTGCCATCTGCCTGTGAACCAGTCAGAATGTCATGACGATTCGGGCTGTCCCCAACACCATTGATCTGGTTGCCGTTTTCATCAACTGCTGTATTTTTATCGATGGTGCGATTGTAAAGATGCAGATCAGAAGGATTATTGGCAATCAGCACACCATGCGCGTTATACCAGGGACCTGAACCAATACGGTCGCGTGCATTTACACGGCCTTCTCCGGCTACTGCCTCACCACTTAAATAAGCGTGCCAGTGACGATCACCAGCTCCTGCTGCTTCAGCCAAAGCCTGGCAATGTGCATTTGCACCAGAAAGACCACCCAGATCACCACCGTTACCAGTCCCGACACTGGTTACAAAAAAGCTCATGCCAGTAAAACCGGCATCCTGAGCCAAAACAGAACCGGATATTGAGAGCAAGCCGGCTGCCACTAAGGTTGGAAAATATTTCATAATAACTCCTTTGTTATCGTTATTATCGCACTGTAGTAAAAACAAATTTATAGGAAGGTGGAAGGTAGCAGACTTAATGATGTTTTGAAATGTGGGAAGCATGTTAAAAGCGGGTCTATTTTAGCAGTGTTGTAATTGATAGAATCCCCAGGCGATTAGCTCCGGTGGCACAGCTGGATAGCGCGGCCCCCTCCTAAGGGGCAGGTCAGAGGTTCGAATCCTCTCCGGAGCGCCATTTCTAAAACCTTTTCCCAAAAAAAGAAACACAATAAAAAGCCTGCAGTTTGCAGGCTT
>Ga0181596_10001876_pt1 | contig 20723 bp, 21 predicted proteins | sample 041ome_6_FD_148655 | JGI IMG/M metagenome (GOLD analysis project Ga0181596, IMG submission 148655) | Coastal salt marsh microbial communities from the Groves Creek Marsh, Skidaway Island, Georgia - 041402US metaG (spades assembly) | ecosystem: Environmental > Aquatic > Marine > Intertidal zone... | reverse complement strand
TGGTAAACAGTGGCTTCTCTTTGCCTCGTACCAGAGTTACTATTAATTTGGCACCAAGCGATTTACGCAAAGAGGGTGCTTCCTATGACCTACCTATCGCCATAAGTCTTCTTGGTGCGATTGCAAAGGATGTGCATCATTCCATGTCTGAGTATCTTATCGCTGGTGAACTATCACTGTCTGGCGAAGTTCGCCCCATTAAAGGGGCGATTGCAATGGCTTTGCTAGCCAAAAAATTAGGACTCAAAGGCATTATTCTTCCTCTTGCTTCAGCCAAAACTGCTTCGGTTGTTGAAGGAATTTCCGTTATTGGGGTACAGTCCATAAGTGAGACCTACGATTTCATCACAGGAAAGAAATACCTTGATCCTGTTCAGAGTAGGGGCGAGATCTTTAATTTTCTTTCCTGCTCCAAAAACCTGCCTAACTTTACTGATTTAAAAGGCCAGGGTAATGTCCGCAGGGCTGTGGAAATTGCGGTAGCTGGAGGGCATAATTTTCTTATGATAGGGCCACCTGGTTCAGGTAAATCTATGGTCGCTAAAAGGGTTCCTTCCATTTTGCCCCCGCCATCTCATGAAGAACTTTTAGAGATTTTAAATATTTCATCAGCTGTAAGTGGAGCGGCAGGGGAAAAATCTGATCTTTATCGGCGTCCCTTTCGAGCTCCTCACCATACCACAAGTGATATTGGACTTATTGGAGGAGGCTCCATTCCCGGGCCTGGGGAAATATCATTAGCTCACCAAGGAGTTCTTTTTTTGGATGAGTTGCCAGAATTCAGGCGATCTGCCCTAGAGGTTCTTCGTCAACCTTTAGAGGATGGGGAGGTTACGATCTCCAGAAGTGCTGGTAAAATTACCTTGCCAGCCCAATTTATATTAGTGGCAGCAATGAACCCTTGCCCATGTGGGTATCTCGGGTCAAGGGAGCAAAACTGCAGATGCTCAATTCCGCAGGTGCATAAATACCGCAATCGAATAAGCGGACCATTGCTTGATAGAATTGATATACATGTAGAGGCATTACCTGTGAAAATTGATGACCTGCAAAATTCCGCCAAGGGAGAGTCATCAGAGGAAATTGCGAGCCGTATTTTGGCTTGTCGTGAAATTCAATCCACGAGGTATAAAAATATTAACATTAAAACCAATGCAAGAATCCCAGATTCACGGTTGGAGGATTTTTGTCATGTAAATAATTCTGATGCTCTACTTTTAAAGCAAGCAATGAAGGATTTATCTCTATCTGCAAGAGCGTACAACAGGATCCTTAAGGTGGCTAGAACTATTGCCGATTTGGCAAAATCAAAAAATCTAGAAAAGCTACATATTTTAGAAGCTATTCAGTATAGAAGTCTTGACAGAAAATTCTTTTAAAATTTTATAATTAAAAATCCACTCTAAAAATAAATTATACACAGCCATGGACATAAATAATATAGATGATGTAAAGGAGCTCAAGGCCCTGAAAGCTAAAATTGAACGCAAAATAAAAGCAAAAAAAGCGAAACCTGCCAAAAAAGACAATGCTGCTTTGTTTAATCTAATTAAGGATGATCATAAGCGTCACATTAGACCGGATGGGCGTAAAGTTTTTCGTTCCGTAGTTGAGTATCTTGAATGCTATGTAAACGGGTTGCCTCCAATTGCTAAAGCTTCTTTTAATGCAAAGTTTGGAATTGCTTCCAAGCGGGGCAAGATTACCCCCGGAATCATTGAATCTGTGAAACGGGATTTAGCAGAAGGTAAAACTTTAAACGAAGCTGCTCAAAATAATGGAATTTCAATCGCTTCCTGTCAGAAGATTAAGAGCGGTGCAATCGATTAGTAATAATATATTTCTTACAAATCAAAAAAGTCGTGCTCTTACAGGGTGCGACTTTTTTATTTAATGGTTAAAAAGATTGGTGGTTCTTTTTACCTGAAAAGGAACGAAGTTATTGATTACATATTGGCGGCTTATCCAGTTTTACATTGTTCAACAAAATGGTCTGACTCCTTGGTTGTTATTACTGTGCTGTACGCGAATAAGTCTTGGGGGAGGATTAGACTTACTCCATATAAAGTTCAAAATAACCAAACGATATACTTATCAAAGTCAGAATTGGACCTTGCTTTGTTAGGTATTGGAAAATGATCAACGTCTCTTATAAATCAGGTTCATTTGGAATATCTAACCTATGCATGGTGGTTTCGTCGCCTTTTGAGTCAGTTGTAATTACTTTCATGATTTTGCACTCTTTACCTTTGGCTTGAAATCTTTTGGGTTCGCCATCTGGTCCAATTATTTGAAGCAGACCTGGTTTTTTATCAATTTCAACACACTCAAGTAAGTCTTTTCCATTATAACCCTCTTCATGAGACTTGGAATAAAGACCATCAGGATGTACAAAGCAGACAATTCTTCCGTATTTTACTCTGGCTCCCTTTTTGTGCTGTACAATATCACCTTTCTCGAATGTTTTCTTGGTGAAAAGTTTTTTGATGGGGGTGTAGTGCTTTAGCTTAGATCTTTTGGTTTTAAATAATTTGACACCGTCAGAGCCTTTTTCAATTGGCGAAAGATCATCAGGATCCACTTCAACTAATTCGCAAGTTGGGTCTCCAGGGTCATCCTGCAAGATTAGCAAGACCTCACCGCAGCGTTTTTTACTACCCTTGGCAGCTACCGTTTCTTTGACATAATCTCCAATTTCTATGGTTTTTCTTTTTTTTCTAGTATCCATTTCTACCTCAATTTTCGTTTACGGTTCTAATCCAAACCCTGTTTTTAATGTACCGCTTTCGGCAAGCCTCTTTTCGCGACATTCTCTGCAGATACAAAATCTGCCATGACCGAAATCTAGAGGATCTGGGATAAAATCTTCCTCTTCTTTTGTATATTCAATGTTTTCGGCCTTGCCCTGATTATGTTGTACATTTGCAGGCTTTTCACTTTCTGACTGCATCTTTTCTCGTTGCTTTTTCCTGTAATCAAAAAGATACGCCACCATTTGCTTGAAATCACTTTTGTCCAATTCGACTCTTCCTCTCAGTTTTGGGTTATTTGGGTTGGCAACCACTAACATGCCATCATCGATTCCTATCGCTGTCACCTTGCTTCCCTTTTCAGCAAGACTGGTAGCCATCGTTTTACCGCTGAGAGTTTTTGCTTCGAGATCAACATCTTCCTTAAGCTGAATGGATTTTAGTGGAAACACACTTTTGGGTATTTTTTGCCAATTACTAACTGCTTGTAAAAGCTCCATTGAGAAGGAAGGTAAAACTGGTTCTGCTTTGATGGTTTCTTTTCCTGGTTCTATTAATAAAGTCTCAGGTTTTTCTTTCGGGGATATTTGGGCTGCAGAAGTTTGGAGAGAGGAGACGCTTTCTATTTCTATATCCACAAGAGTAGACCTAGTATCTTCTCTTTCCTTTTGGTTTGGCTGAGGCAGATCTTGTGCCGGAGGTTTTTCGCAACCAGAAATAAAAAAAATTAGTAGAGTTATGGATAAGAAAATCAAATTCTGAGACATTTTCGATGAAGTATAATTGATCATTATAGTTGGCAGTCTTGATGATGAAGCTGAGGAATATTCTTTACAGTGGATAGATTCGAATTTCATTCAATGTAATTATTTTTTATCTGAGCCTACTATTTTAATGTTCTAATGGATATGATAATCTATCAACAGTGTATATGGTGAAAATTGCCTCTCTTTTAAATATAGTTATCTATTTGTCTTCCTTGACATTTTTTCTTTTTGATTTTGGTCGAGTCTCCTGCCTGATTTGCTTGGGAGGTCTCTTTTTAAATATTTGGAACCTGATCAAGTATTATCAAAAAAAGATCATTAGTCATGAGAGCTCTTTGGGGAATTTCGATCAACATTTAATTATGGAAGATCTTGACCGCGAAGCTGAAAGAAGAAGAGAGGTTGAGAAACTTAATCGAAATTAATTTTGAGTAAACCCTATCGCGGTCATCCGATAAGCACATCAGGGATGCCTCCCGGCATCCCTTTCATTGTGGGAAATGAACTTGCTGAGCGATTTTCCTTTTATGGAATGCGCTCCATTCTCCTTGTATACATGACTTCTTATCTTTGCCAACCTGGCGGCGAACTGGATCTCTTTTCCAATAAAGAGTCAGAAGCATTGGTTCATCTATTTGTTGGTTCAGCTTACCTTTTTCCAATCTTTGGTGGGCTTTTATCAGACGCACTTTGGGGAAAATACAAAACGATTCTTTATCTTTCTGTTATCTATTGTTTTGGGCACTGTCTTCTCGCCTGCATGGAGCTAGTGGGAGACACCAAAGTTGTGCTGTTATTTGGACTTACATTTATCGCTATTGGCTCTGGAGGTATTAAGCCCTGTGTCTCTGCTCATGTAGGAGATCAGTTCGGTACCGGCAACAGACACCTGCTTTCTAGGGTTTTTGGCTGGTTTTATTTGTCGATCAATTTGGGTGCTTTCTTGTCCGGTTTACTTACACCGTTTTTACTGGAAGCCCGGCGGGTCGAGGGTTCCGTTGGTGAATCGATATATCCTTACTTTATTTGGTTAGTTGGAGAAAAGTATTCAGGGGATTTGATTTTCGGTCATCATTTCGCTTTTGGTCTGCCAGGTCTTCTCATGGCGATTGCAACCTTGCTTTTTTGGATGGGTAGAAAAAAATTCGCTCATATCCGACCTGAGGGTAGGGCATACTTTTCGCAACTAGCCGATCGTCAGAACCTCTACAACCTTTCAAAGCTTTGGATTATTTTTTCCTTTGTGGTTTTATTTTGGGCTTTGTTTGATCAGATTGGTACGCTTTGGCAAATTCAATCCCGAGAACTCGACAGAACCCTGCCGGCATGGATTCCTGTCTTTGGTGGAACAGAATTACTGCCCGCTCAAATTTCTGCGGTTTTTAACCCCTTGTTTATTCTTTTACTGGTCCCGGTCTTTAGCAGGTATTTATATCCTAGCTTAGATAAGGTGACTAATCTTACACCCTTGAAAAAAATGGGAATAGGATTGTGGTTGATGGTCTTTGCATTCGCTCTTGTATCTATTATTCAGGAATGCCTGGAGGCAGGTTTGGTTCTTCATGTGTATTGGCAGATTATCGCCTGCTTGATACTTACTGCTTCGGAAATAATGGTATCGATTACCTGCTTGGAGTTTGCTTACACCCAAGCTCCAAAATCTATGAAATCTTTGGTGATGGCACTTTTTTTACTCACTGTTTCTTTAGGTAATTATTTAACTTCAGGGGTGAAATTTTTCCTATCGGATGATGCAGGGGAATCCCTCCTTAGTATTACTGAAGAATTTTGGTTTTGGACATCATTAATGGCGGTAGGTGCCACCATTTACATTTTTGTCTCTAAATATTATAAAATGAAATTACATCTGCAAGATGCCTGCTAATTATAGAATAAGCAGTTTAAGGACAGACTTGCAGTTAGGAAGTTGATTGATTTTTCTTACCATTTCTTCCTTCTTGAAGGTCAGTTCCTGTTTGATCGTACTACTAGCTGCACGAATATGTAGCGTCTTGCCATCTACTGATAAATTAACTGGTGCACATTTGCCTGCAAGCTTACTGCCCACAACTTTCTGCCAGTTAGCGGAGATAATGCTTTCCTTACTTGCTTCATCCCCAATCCTCCAGTCCTCCCATAATTTTTCCACAATGTGCTCCATTTGCCGGGGGAATGGAGTACTTCGTTGTGCCTGTGAAATCGGTAGATTCATAAAGCTTGAAACCAAGTGCAATTCCCGGGGAGGGTATTGCCTGCTAGTTTTTTTTCGTTTTGGTTTCAATGGATTGAGCTTTAGTGAAGGTAATTATATTGCTATAAGACAGCCTCGTTTTGTCCATCAGGTAATCATTTAATCATCACTATTATGATCATTAAGCCACGAATTAAAGGTTTTGTTTGTATTACATCCCACCCATTAGGATGCCTAGAAAATGTTCGCCAGCAGGCTGAACTCGCTTCGCATATACATTTAACTGAAGAAAAGTGCCCCAAGCGTGTATTAGTGCTTGGAGCGTCCACTGGTTACGGATTAGCCAGTCGTATTTCAGCTGCATTTTCTGCTAAAGCACAAACCCTGGGCGTTTCATTCGAGAGGGATCCCAAAGACGAAAAACCAGCGAGTGCCGGATATTACAATATCGCTGCCTTTAAAAGATTAGCCAGCGAACAGGGTCTTGTGGCTGAAGATATAAATGGGGATGCTTTTTCAGATGACTGCAAAAATGAGGTAATTGCAAAAGCCAAACAAATGGGAGGAGAATTTGACTTAGTTATCTACAGCCTAGCCTCTCCCCGAAGGACGGATCCGGCTGATGGACATACTTATCGTGCCTGCCTCAAACCTGTTGGTATGATTTACAAAAATAAAACCCTTGATACTGACCGCAAAGAGGTAAAAGAGGTTACGATTAACCCAGCAACCGAGGATGAGATTTCTCACACTGAGAAGGTAATGGGGGGTGAAGACTGGGCTATGTGGACTCAACGGCTTGCAGGAGAGGGCTTACTTGCCAGCGGCTGTATCAATCTGGCTTATTCTTACATTGGACCTGAAGTTACCTGGCCCATTTACCGCAATGGCACCATTGGTCGAGCAAAAGCACATCTTGAAAAAACCGCCAATACACTGAATCAAATAATGCAGGATTCTTGCTCGGGGAATGCTTATGTTTCAGTAAATAAAGCAGTGGTTACCCAGGCAAGTTCTGCAATTCCTGTAGTGCCCCTTTATGTTTCGATGCTGTTCAAGATAATGCGTGAGCTAGGCACCCATGAAGGCTGCATCGAGCAAACAAACCGTCTTTTTAAGGACAGGTTGTATGGCGAAAATGCTTGCTTGGAACTTGATGATGAAAATCGAATCCGTTTAGATGACTGGGAAATGAATAGCGTGGTGCAGGAAAAGATCAAACAGTTATGGCCTTCAGTGAATACAGCTAATCTCTTGGATATTACCAACTTTGAGGAATACCAGCAGGAATTTTTGAGATTGTTTGGTTTTGGTTTAGATGGCGTTGATTACGAGCAAGAGGTTGATCCTGTTCATCCATTCTAAAGTTTCTCAATGATAACCAAGAGAGGAGACCATGGGTTTTCGCTGCCATAAATCTGTTCCGTTTTCCATTTTTTAGACTCACATAAATTCAGGACTTCCTGAGTTTCACTTTCTCCACCGGCGTGCCCGCGGTAGCAGATTATCGTAATAATCCCATTTTTCCTCAGGAGTATGTAAGCTTGCTCCACAGATTTCACTGTGCTGTATGCTTGAGTAATAATCTGATGGTTGCCTCCTGGAAGATATCCTAAATTAAACATGATTGAAGCAACATCTCCCCTGAATTCTAGATCGATGATTTGATCAAGTTTATCATGGGAGTCGTGGATTGTCTTTAGCTGTTCCTTAAAGCCATTCTGTTTCAATCTTTCCGCAGTTTTCAGAATCGCAGACTCTTGAATATCAAAGGCATAAACAATTCCATTAGGTGATGTTGATTTGGCCAAAAACAAGCTGTCATGTCCATTTCCTGCGGTTGCATCGATACAAATATCTCCCGGACAAAGGATTCGCTTGAGCCGATTATGTGCAATTTCAACCAGTCTCATCAGGAATTTTTATTTAAGAAACCTGTTTAAGTCTACCTGAGAAGGAAGCCTTTTTCCTAATAGAATAAAGTCAGCAAAGTGTTCAGTGTTTCTTGCAATGGTAGTACATCCCCTTGAGCCAAATCCATTAAAGAGATAAAAATTTTCTTTATGCGGGTGCCTGCCAATCATTGGTTGACGGTCAATAGTGCCGCTTCGAACTCCACTGGTATGCTCGATTACCTTGAAATTTTCCGTATTTGGTAAGTAATTTATTTTTCTGATAATTTCACGCTTAGCCTCTTCAGATGGACCAGATTCGATGTCCTGATGCTTCCAATTGGATCCAATCCTTGCGATATGTTCTGCTTCGCAAGGTAAATACCAACTTCCATTACTGAGGTTCAATTGCAGGCGGGATTCGACCTTGAGTACATCACCCTGAGCAGGATTGAGGGGTAATTGACTAAACCATTCATGCTGGATCGACCTATATCCGTCACAAAAAATTATCTTTTTATTCTTCCATTTACTTGGTTGAAAAACTTCTTCACGAAATGAGCTGATGGATGCTAAATGATTTTCGGAAAAGGATAGGAATTTTTTAACCTTTAATTTCCATGCTTTGGTAATTCCTGCACCCAGGGGTGCGTAGAAGCCTAAATTTTCGCAATCTTGAGAAGATAATTGTGACCCTCGGTATGTTTGTGAGAGTAGTTTCCATTTTTCTTGCTGGTTCGAATTTTGAAAAACTCTGTATAATTCGATTGTTTGGAGAATGTTTTCACCAATATTTTTTTCAATATTGTTAAAGAAATCAAAATTCTGACTCATGCATAATGAAAAATCTTCGGGAATATTAAATTTTGGACCAATGAAGGGATTAATTAGACCAACAGATACTTCAGATGCAGAATGAGCCATTCTTGCATCCAATACCATGACTTGGATACCTCTTCTGAGGAAGGTGTGAGCGAGCATACTTCCAGCTAACCCATGCCCTACAATGACAATTTTATGCTTCAATGAAAAAGTGCAGATGACGCTATCAGTTTGCCGATAATTTCATTTCTCTCAAAATAAAATTGTTATGTCTATTCCTCGCTTTGTTCTTTTCAGCATCCTTTTTTTTGGAGTACTTCTGCTGATTTGGATAAACGGTGGTAGGAGTTTGAAGTGGGTACAGAGAGAAACTCATTCTCCTTTAGCAGAAAAACCGCAGTCTCCAACGGATTTCTCAGATTATGCTAATGATAGCTTATTATTTAGTGAAAAAATAAGCATCGATAGCAACAGTTCAAAGGAAGAAGCCTTCTTTCGATTTTTGCAGCAATCTAATCCTCAAAATGACTGGGTTGTTAGTACTAATGATCCAGTAGTTGCCAAAATGATCGAGAATCCTGAAGCATTTGGATTAGAGGTTATCGATGAACTGTCTGATCTTGCGGCAATTAGGTTGAGAATCGTGAACCGCAAAGCAGCTTATCCGAATTTACTTCGCTTCATTGATCGAGATGTAATCGGGGTTAATTTTCCTATTCGTCAGCCACTCCCACCAAGAACGGAGGCGGTGGATGAAAGCTATATTTTTTCTGATTCTTTTCTGCAATGGCTGGGTGGAAGTTCCGAGCGAAATCATTTTGGTTCTGGGGTAAAAGTTGCGGTCATCGATTCAGGTATTGATTCCAAACATCCCTCTTTAAGCAAAACCAGTGTTAAGCAAAATGACTCCCATATCGCCGACACTCTGAAAAAAAACAACGCCGATAATTCTCATGGTACTGCCATTGCATCTGTGATTGCTGGGGGGGGAGATACAGTCCTAGGAATTGCTCCTGCAGCTGAGATTCTATCATACCGCGTAACTAATCGTGACGGGATATCTGATTCTTTTACCGTTGCATCTGCAATTTTTCATGCGGTCCAGGATGGTGCTGATGTTATTAATATAAGCCTGGGGGGAGAGGAGGGTAGCGAGGTGCTCCGCCGGGCAGTTTCTTATGCTTTAGAGCAAGGAGTTCCCGTTGTTGCATCTGTAGGGAATGATGGAATTGGGATAGTTAATTATCCTGCGGCATATGATGGGGTAATTGGCGTAACTTCAGTCGGTGTGAGTGGAGCAGTAGCCAGCTTTTCCAATTTTGGCGACGGAGTTGACTTTGCTGCACCAGGTGTTGGTGTAATGACTGCATCCGATTCACAAGATATGGCTAATTTTAGTGGCACATCTATCTCTGCTGCAATGGTTACTGGAGCGATTGCAATGCAACTTGGTTTTGATCCCCATTTATCTCCATCAGAACTTCAAAAACTCCTTATCAAATTTAGCAACGAATCAGGCAAGCCCGGTCCGGACAAAATTTCTGGTCACGGAATACTGAGTCTTGCCAGATTGGAAAACCAAAATAATCCGGATTATACAGATGCAGCGATAGCCGGTTATTATTTCGATTTACCCAAAGGCTCATCTGCTGGCACAATACCCTTTGATGTTGTAATTCAGAATCAGGGGAACACCTACCTGAATAACCTTTCTTTGGATGTCGATTATCTAGGCATCAATAAAAGATTTCTCATTGGTGGATTATCCACAGGGGAGGTTAGAACAGAAAAATTATACATTCAGGGAACTGAATTAGCGAAAGAACTGAAAATATCAGCCAGTCTCAAACAAAATGACTACACAGATAGTCAACCTGACAATAATCAAAGAATAAGCGTTTTCAAATTTTGAGAACTCGCGGAATTTTATGCGGCGTCTCTTTTCTTTTCGGTTACAGGAGTCACCTTTGCCTTGGATTTTCCCTTGACCACACCGCCGTTGATCACCACCTCAACCTGTTCATTAATCGTGGGCAGGTCGTACATCACATCGAGCATGATTTTTTCCATGATTGATCGAAGGGCACGGGCACCCGTTTTCATCTCCAGGGCTTGGTCGGCAATATCATTGATCGCCTCCCGGGTGAACCGCAAGTCGGCACCTTCCATCGAAAACATCTTTCGGTACTGCTTAACCAGCGAGTTCTTGGTTTTCTGCATCACCTGTACAAGCTGTGCCCGGGTCAATTCTTCAAGAACTGAGATGACTGGCAGTCGGCCAATAAACTCAGGAATGAGCCCAAAGCGGACAAGATCTTCCGGCATCACATCAGAAAGTATTTTCTTGGGGTCAGTCGTCTTGGTGGAAGAGTAACCCACACTGCGCTTTCCCTTCCTTTGCTCGATAATATTGTCGATATCTACAAAGGCACCTCCGCAAATAAAGAGTATATTGCGGGTGTCGAGTTGCACATATTCCTGATTGGGGTGCTTTCTTCCACCTTGTGGCGGAATATTGCAAACAGTGCCTTCTAAAATTTTAAGTAATGCCTGCTGGACTCCCTCTCCGGATACATCACGGGTGATGGAAACATTTTCCGTTTTGCGGCCAATTTTATCAATCTCATCCACATAGACGATACCGCACTGGGCACGATTGAGATCATGATCAGCAGCCTGGAGCAGTCGGACCATAATGTTCTCCACATCATCTCCCACATAACCGGCCTCGGTCAGGGTGGTGGCATCTGCAATGGCAAAGGGAACATCGAGCATCTTCGCAAGCATGCGGGCAAGGTAGGTCTTCCCACTTCCGGTAGGTCCGATCAGGAGCACATTGCTCTTTTCAATCTCTACATCGATGAGTTCGTCGCTGATAAAAAAATCAGTGTCGGATGCAACGGACCCCTTAAGTTCGCTGGCCAATCTCTTGTAGTGGTTGTAAACCGCTACCGATAACACCTTTTTTGCATGCTCCTGACCAATGACATGCTCATCCAGTTTCTGCTTAATTAAATTGGGTTTGAGAAGATTAAAAGCCGGGCTGTCCGAATTTTTCTTCGCTGGCTTGGCTTCCTTCTCTCCCAATTCCCGGTCGATAATCGTTTTGCAAACTCGTACACAGGAGTCGCAGATAAAGACACTGGCCGGGCCGGCAATCATCTTCCTGACTTCCCCCTGCGGTTTCCCGCAAAAAGAACAGAAATTGATTTTTGTAGCCTTGGCCATGGGCAGGAACCTACTCGTTGGGCTTCTGGGAAATCACTTCATCTACCAGACCGTAAGCCTGTGCCTCCTGTGCGGACATGTAATAGTCTCGATCGGAGTCTTTTTCCAACTGTTCGATAGATTTGCCACTATGCTTGGAGAGGATTTCATTAATGGTTTTTCTCCAGCGTAAAATTTCCTTGGCCGCGATGGAAATGTCAGATGTTTGCCCACCTGCTCCGCCGCTCGGCTGATGAATCATGACCCTGCTGTTTGGTAGTGCAAACCGTTTGCCTGGTGTTCCTGCGGCAAGAAGAACCGTGGACATACTGGCAGCCATACCAATGCAATAAGTAACTATGTCACATTGCATAAAATTGAGGGTGTCGTAGATAGCCATACCGTCGGACACACTCCCCCCCGGAGAATTTATGTAGAGATGAACATCCTTTTTCGGATCCTCCATCTGCAGGAAAAGAAGCTGTGCGATAATAGAGTTGGCGACATAATCATCGATAGGGGTGCCGATAAAGACGATCCGGTCCCGCAGTAATCGGCTGTATATATCCCAAGCCCGCTCCTGACGGCCTTCGCGTTCATAAACATATGGAAGTGGTAAATAGGCGCCCATTGTAATTAGTGTGTGTGTTCTCCCTCGATATCACAAATTTTCTCTTTGGATTCTTTCGCCATCAGGGTGATAGCCTTGTCGTATAAGATATCCTCCCTGAGCTTGGCTAAGCGGGCTCGGTCTTGAGATAGTTCTTTGATGAATTTAGTTGGATCCACTCTGCGCATCATTGCCTCTCGGGATGCTGCTTGAGCAAGATCTTCCCTTGTAACTTCAATTTTTTGATCTTCAGCAACTTTCGATAAAACCAAGGTTAATTTTACACGGGCTTGGCCTTGTGTCTGGGATTCCTTCCACATATCGTCCCGGTTTTTCTCTAGTTCTTCAGGCTTTACTCCCTGTTGCGAGGCTCGCTGGATATTATTTTGAAAAATCGCTTTGGATTCGTCCTCGACGGCTTGCTGGGGGAGCGGAAAGTCAGGCAAATCAAGAATTTCCTGGGTGATTTGTTTTCTTTTGAGGTTTTCGTTTTCCTGTTCTTTCCGGAATTTGATTTGCTCCTTTACCTTATCTTTGAGCTCATCAACAGATTCGACTTTGAGGGACTTAAGAAAATTTTCGTCCTCTATTGCTGGGGCTTTCTTCTCCCGAATTTCATGCACCTCTAATTGGTAGATGACTTTTTTGCCGGCCAGCACCTCGACCTCAAAATCTTTAGGGAATTCGGCGGTGATCTCTTTCTTTTCTCCAACGGACATACCGATTACTCCATCCGCGATTGCATCAACTCCCATACCGGTCTGGTTTCCAGCTTCTTCCCAGGTATTTGCCTGCTTGCCGTACATCGGCTTCTCGGGCAACAAATCGGCCACGGCTTTATCGTCAAGAGTGCCCTCATATGAACATTTTACATAATCGCCATTTTCGATGGGCCGTTCCACCTGCTCGAAACTTGCCCGCTGATCGCGAACCGCATCAATTTCTTTGGATATATCATCCTCACTGACATCGGTTGGCTCGATAGTTAGTTCAAAGGACTTGTAATCAGGTAGATCAAATTCAGGCTCGATATCAAGAGTCACTTCAACCGATGCTGTCTGAGAGGGATCGATTTCTCCAGCATCTACCTTAAGGATAGAGTAAACTTTGATGTCTTTTTGATCCAGCACAGCTTCATAAGCGGCGGTAGATACCTTCCGGTTCAATTCATCCCTTAATTCCTTGGCATACTTTTTACGAATAACATTGGCAGGTGCCTTTCCTTTGCGAAAGCCTGGAATGTTTACCATTTTTCCAAGTTCTCGGCATACCATTGACTCTTGCTTACTGACTTCTTCTGAGTCGAAGCTTACGGTTGCGATTTTACGGGCAACTCCCGCGTCTTTAATGTCTACATTCACGATGCTGTTTGAGTACGTTGTTATGCGTTTTGAATACGGAATCAAAGAAGAGAGATCCCGAAATATGAAGGCCTAATACTAGCTGAAAATAAGCTTGGGTCAACGAGATAGACAAAATCTATCGAGCAGGTGACCAGGGTAAAAAACGGGTGGATTTCACAATCTCAAGAGAGTTGAGGAATTTATCTGCTTCGTGCAGAGCAGTGGGAGAAAAGTTTCTTATTTGTACGATATGTTCCTTACTTTTAGAATTTCGACCAATAATTTTAAATAGCTCTTCATCTAAAAGCTTCTCTAAATTTTCATTTGCATACCCATTTTCCAGCATAACATACATTTCGGTCGCTCGAGCTAAATTGATTTTTGCATGGGATGGAGATTCTGCCTCTGCGAGAACAAATAGTCGTTCCGATCGGAACGAGCCTGTAGTCTCAATTATCCAACAATCAACCAGTTTACTACTCATTCCAGTGATACTCGAGCGATTACCCTCGAAATAAACCACAATACCATTGGGGATTGCACGACTTACAGGGTCGGGAAGGGCAGGGAAATCTACATTTCCAGAAGCAGTTTGTAGGGATTTATAGTTACCGGGTCTTTGAGCTGCCTGTTCGCTTTTTACATTCAAAGCATGCCTTACGATCATGGATGAGACCGTAATTCCGATGACAAGTCCAATTGCGATGGTGATCCGACGTTCATTTTTTGCGAGAGCCATAACTAGATCGGGCTTGGCGTAAGGGAATGCTTAAGCAATGTTGGGTAAATGATTTCTGCAGATGTAGGCATAAGAGTACGATATCAGGAGACTGATCAAATGAAAGTTGTGTATCATGCCAATTACTTTACTTGGTTTGAAGCCGCAAGAATTGAGTTACTGGATCAAATGGGATGTCCCTATTTGCAACTGGAAAAGGATGGGTATCTTTTACCCGTCCTTCACTGTGAGGCAAAATTTCATAAGCCTGCTCGCTTTGATGACCGTTTAAATGTAAAAGTTTTCATCAAAGATGAGCCTACAGTCAGGATCCTAATTAGCTACGAAGTCTACCGAGAGGAAGTTATACTATGCACAGGATGCACCTCTCACGCTTTCACTGACCAGTCGGGGAAACTTCTTCGGCCTCCTCAATATTTCCTCGAGATGGCAAAAATTTATTTCTAGGATGTGTAACTAGCGATCGCTATGTAAGACTGTTGCGATCGCATGAACTACTTCATTTTCAGTCAATTTATCAGTGTTGATTATGTGGTCAGCTTCGCGATACCTATTCCCTCTTTCTTTAATCAACTTTTCTATCTGCTCGAGCGGATCCGAAACTTGAAGAAGGGGTCGGGCCTGGTCTGTTCTTGTTCGTTCAAGTAGGGTTTCCGAGGAAGCCCATAGGCAGATAACTTTTCCTTTGCTTTTCAATAACTCCATCATTCCAGCAGGAATGCAAAGGCCACCACCACATGCAACAATCTGGTTTTCAATAGGATGTCCATTATCGACAAATTCTTGCTCAAGATTCCTGAATGTCTCTTCACCATGCTTAGCAAAGATTTCTGTTACGCTCAGCCCAGAACTTTTTTCAATGGATTGATCGGAGTCAATAAAGTCCATCCGTAGCCTAGTTGCCAGTATCTTTCCGATGGTACTTTTGCCTGTTCCCATCATACCAACTAGGTAAATGTTTGAATTTCCCTGATCGTGTTTAGTTGAGGAAGTCATGATTTTACGGATACTGAATAGGATAAGTTCTTGCGAATCGCCGGATCCAAAGAGATAATACAACTATGAATCACGATTCTGAAATCGTCACGGTAAAAGGAGTAATGCCAACCTCAAATGGTTGTGCGATTTTCCTTGGGAATGACACCAAAACCTTTGTTATTTATGTAGATCCTGCCATTGGGAACGCCGTTAATATGACCATCAATAAGGTCAAAAAAGAGCGTCCATTGACTCATGATCTAATTGGCCTGATTCTCAAGGGACTGGAAACCAAAATCGAGCGCGTGTTAATTAACGATGTGGATGAAGGTACATTTTTCGCCCGGATTATTTTACATATGGAAAATGAACTGGGAAAAAAAATTATTGAACTGGATGCCCGTCCCAGCGATTCCATCGTCCTCGCCTTACAGATGGATCAACCCATTCATGTTTCCCGGAAAGTACTGGATAATGTGGAGGACATGACCGAGATTCTGGAGCGTATTTTACGCAAGCAGGATTAACTCGTTGATGCTTGCAGAAAAGTCTTCCGCTGTGGTTGCGGATAGGGTTGTAAGTTTGTTTCCTGCTCCAGGATTTCCCTGTGCTTTGGCTCCCATGCAAGATGTTACGGGGCTGCCATTTATGAACTTGGTATCTGCTTATGGACCGCCTGATTTGTTTTTTACTGAGTATTTTCGTGTTCATTCCCATGCCCGCGTAAATCCAGAAATTCTATCCTCCATTACGGAAAATAATTCGGGTAAACCAGTTTTTGCTCAATTGATCGGTGAAGATGTGGAGCATATTGTCCGCTTTGCCCAAGAATTACAGAGATTCCCTATCGCGGGTATCGATCTTAACTTGGGATGCCCCGCTCCCCGTGTTTACCGAAAAAATGTGGGGGGGGGCTTGCTAAGAGATCCCGTACGGATTGGTCAAATTTTGCGAGCTTTGCGAGACTCCTGTGAATGTCCCCTCACCGTGAAGACAAGAATAGGATTTGAGGATGACCGAAATTTTTCCGAAATCCTTGATGTTTTTGCCAGTAATAACATTGAATTACTTAGTCTTCATGCCAGGACGGTAAGAGGTGGTTATCGATCAAGTCCTCGATACGAATATGTTAAGCAAGCGGTGAACAGGCTCAGTTGCCCGGTTTTGCTAAATGGCGAGGTCAATACCCCGCAATCTGCAATCGATTTGATTGAGCAGACAGGGGCTGCTGGTGTAATGATTGGAAGAAGTGCAATTCGTAATCCCTGGATTTTTCGCCAAATCAGGGAGCTTCAGAATGGCGAGGAAATGTTTCATCCCACCCTTGCGGATGTTTATTCCTACATCCAATCTCTTTTTGATACCTTGGCAAAAGAAGGAATGACGGAAGAAAAGCATGTGGCCCGCTTGAAAAAGTTCCTCAACTTCATTGCTCTCTCAGTGGATAACCAAGGTGGGTTTCTCTATCACATGAGACGGGTCAGCCTTCGTTCGGAGATGGATACTGTCTGCCGAAAATATTTATTGGATCAAGGAAAGGCCGATCAAATAATGAGTCTATCTCCTTATGAGGGATTACTTACCCGTCCATCCAAGGAACCCATCTCCTGTATGGGGTAGGCTTATGTTCTACTCTACTAGATTAAGTCTCGTTGCATGGAGCAAGGAGTGGCTATTCCCGATTTTGGCCAGTTTTACCTCCTTCCTTTTACTTTGGGCTGCACATCCGCCCCGCCACAGTCCGGAGTCTGCCTACCTTTTTCTTCTTCCTGTATTAATCTGGTTTCATTTTCGTCCAAATGTACGAAAAACTTTCCTTTGCATTCTTATTGCCGGCTGGATCTATCAAATCATGATGGTTGGTTGGATGCGTCATATCTCTCTGGGAGGTATGCTTGCTGCGACTCTTCTTTTGTCATGCTTTCAGTGTATCTGGTTCTTGGTGGCAAGAGCATGGATTGGGAGAATTGACATTCTTGCTTTCCCTAAACGATTTTTGGTTATTGTTGGTCTTTCTTCACTTTGGGTTTTGATTGAGTGGGCTCGTACTCTTTTTACATTGGGATTCCCCTGGTGTCCTTTGTCGGTTACCCAATGGGAGAGACCAGTTCTTTTACAATCAGCATGGTATGGGGGAGGCTGGACAATTTCTTTTTTCCTCATTTTCTTTAACCTGTGCACCGCGTCCTATCTGCACCACCTCTTGCTCCGAAGGCACCAGGCCAAGGGCTTCCTTCATCGCTCTATTTGCCCAGACTTATACATTGCTGTGTTGCTTCTTCTGCTGATGGTATATCCATATTTCAAAGGCAATCCCCACTCTCAGCCAGAACCCTCCCGAGAGATGAGGATCGGTATTTGCCAGCCATATCTCAAAGACAAGTGGATGGAAGGCAAGGCAACCGAACACAAACAAACATTAATCAGGCAAACTGAGTTTCTTGCTCTTATGAAGCCTGATATTATTCTATGGCCGGAAGCGTCGACTCCTTATCCTGTCAATTTAGACACACTTTGGGTCGAGGGGTTAGCCAAAAAAACCGGAATTCCTATCCTTGCCGGTTCTGTAGTTCGGGAGGAGGATGCATCATACAACGCCATGGTTTATATTGATCCAATAGAGGGGTTCAATCCGGAGTGGTACGCAAAACAGATCCTGGTTCCATTTGGTGAATATGTTCCCTGGCCCTTTAACTATATACCGGGTCTGGAGAAATTAGTCGGCCCGGTGGGAAATTTTTCCGCCGGGCACCACAGTTTTTTAATGGATTTACCTATCAGAGAGGGGAATGCTCGTTCATCAGTCAGGGCGGGCTTTATGATTTGCTATGAAGATATATTTCCCGCGATTCCCCGCAAAATGGTTGAGCAGGGGGCAGAGTTATTAATTGTTTCCACTAATGACGCCTGGTTTATGGAAGAGGGGTGTGCGGAGCAACATGCAGCCCATTCGGTTTTGCGTGCAGTTGAGACCAAAGTCCCGGTTATTCGATGCGGTAATGCCGGATGGTCAGGATGGATAGATGAGAATGGAATAGTCAGGGACATTCTCCTGGATGACCGTAAGAGCATTTATTTTCAGGGGGCGAAGGTGGTGGATGTAAGAGTCCCCTCAGATAATAGCATTAAGGCAGCTTCTTTGGGTGACGGCTTTGCCTATTTCTGTGCATTTATATTTTTTTCCATCGCTGGATACTTCAGGTATAAACACTGAGCTTCTTTGAGAGGCTAGCTACGCAAAATATTTCATCCATTCTATGACAGATATCTAAACTTTGCCTTGCCATTTTTCGGGCAAATCTCATGTCTAATTCTTCGCATACTTTTTTCTTAATCAACAAAACATAACAAATGTCTACTAAAATTGGAATTAATGGATTCGGCCGAATCGGTCGTTTGGTCTTTCGCGCACTGGTTGATCAGGGCTTGCTCGGTAAGGACTTCGAGGTCGTTGCTATCAATGATCTCGTCCCTGCGGACAACCTCGCCTATCTTTTAAAATACGACTCCGTTCAAGGCCGCTTCAACGGCACCGTGGAGGCACCCACCGACGATTCTCTCGTGGTCAATGGCAACACCATCAAGTGCCTCGCCGTTCGCGAAGGCCCAGCCGCTCTCCCCTGGGGAGACCTTGGCGTGGACATCGTCATTGAATCCACCGGTCTTTTTGTGGACCGCGAAAAAGCAGCCGGCCATATCCAGGCGGGTGCCAAGAAGGTGATTATTTCTGCTCCAGCCAAGGGCGATGTCAAAACCATCGTGCTCGGGGTCAATGACGATGAGCTCTCCGCAGAGCATGACATCCTTTCCAATGCTTCCTGTACCACCAACTGCTTGGCTCCAATCACCAAGGTTGTGCTGGAAAACTTTGGCATCAAGGAAGGCTTGATGACCACCGTGCACAGTTACACCGCTACTCAGAAGCCCGTTGATGGTCCATCCGTCAAGGACTGGAAGGGTGGTCGTGGTGCAGCCATCAACATCATTCCATCCAGCACCGGTGCAGCCAAAGCGGTTGGTTTAGTGCTTCCTGAAGTTCAGGGCAAGCTCACCGGCATGGCCTTCCGTGTACCAACCCCAACTGTTTCTGTGGTTGATCTTACCGTGAAGACTGAAAAATCCACCAGCTACGAAGAAATTTGTGCAAAGATGAAGGAAGCAGCCCAAGGTCCACTCAAGGGAATTTTGGAATACACTGAGGATGAAGTGGTCTCAGCTGACTTCATTCACTGCCCCGCATCCTCGATCTTCGATGCCGGTTCCGGTATTGGTCTTAGCGATACCTTCTTTAAGTTGGTTTCCTGGTACGACAATGAGTGGGGTTACAGCAACCGCTGTGTAGATCTTCTCAAGCGCGTGGCTGCCTTTGTTTAAGGCACACTTTCCAGTTTTCTTTATCATCTGCGGGAGCCTTTTTGGCTCCCGCTTTTATTCTCAACCGCCTTCTCAATTATGATCAAATCCATCGATGATCTTGAATTGAAGGACAAACGCGTCTTTGTACGCGTTGACTTCAATGTACCCCTGGATGCCGACGGTACCATTTCCGACGACACCCGCATCAATGCCGCCCTGCCTACCATCCGTAAACTTTCTGAGTCCGGTGCCAAGGTCGTGCTTGCCAGCCACCTCGGTCGCCCCAAGGGCGAGAAAAATCCGGCCATGAGCCTCGCTCCCGTGGCACCCGCCCTGGCTGAACGGATCGGTCTACCCGTTTTGTTTCTCAACGACTGCATCGGGCAGGAAATCGAAGACGCGGTCAATGCCATGACCTCCGGTCAGATCGCCCTGCTGGAAAACCTCCGTTTTTACAATGGCGAGACCGATAACGACCCCGCCTTTGCTCAATCATTGGCCAACCTGGCCGATGTCTATGTTAACGATGCCTTTGGTACCGCTCACCGTGCCCATGCCTCCACCCACGGGGTGGCAGAATTGGTCAGCGACCGGGCTGCTGGCTATCTCATTCAAAAAGAGCTCGAATTTCTTGGCGAAAAGACCGAATCTCCCGACCGTCCCTTCATCGTCATCCTCGGCGGGGCCAAAGTGAGCGATAAAATCACCGTGATCGACCGCCTGCTCGATAAGGCCGACACCATCATCATTGGCGGGGGCATGGCCTACACCTTTGCATTGGCCAAGGGCCATACCGTGGGGGACAGCCTTTGCGAGCCCGACAAAGTGGACCTTGCCCGAAGTGCGATGAAGAAAGCCGAGGAAAAAGGGGTCAAGTTTATGCTCCCGGTGGATTACCTCGTTACCAATGCCCTGGATTTTGGCAACAAGACCCTTGGCGATACCCAGGTCGTGGAAGGAAATATCCCAGATGGTTGGGAAGGCGTCGACGCCGGCCCAAAAACCACCGCCCTTTATGCCGAAGAGGTTGCCCGGGCCAAAACCGTTCTCTGGAACGGCCCCATGGGT
>Ga0181596_10001864_pt1 | contig 20787 bp, 17 predicted proteins | sample 041ome_6_FD_148655 | JGI IMG/M metagenome (GOLD analysis project Ga0181596, IMG submission 148655) | Coastal salt marsh microbial communities from the Groves Creek Marsh, Skidaway Island, Georgia - 041402US metaG (spades assembly) | ecosystem: Environmental > Aquatic > Marine > Intertidal zone... | reverse complement strand
CGTCTCAAAATGATCATCATCTAAGGCAGATAAGGCGGCGGAAAGATTGCTAGCAATGCGTGATGATGAAGTATGGGCAGTGTCATCAGACCCAAGGTCAGTAGCACGATCTGTCTCAGTCTCAGTCTCAGTCTCAGTCTCAGTATCGGTATGATCTTTTGCCAGAACCTCAGGCTCTGCCTCCAGAACCAATGCCTCATCCTCAAGATGATCAGATCGTTGCCGCGACGGTTGTGACGAATTAGCCTTGGCATCAGGGGATGATGCGCTGTCACGGGATGAATGTTTATCCCCTTCATGCGTAGGTTCTGATGCGTCCTTTGCCGCTGGCACCTCAGCAAAAGAGGTCGCCTGGGCAGGGGTTTCAATCCGTTCGCGCAACGAACGGATTCGATCAATTAAATCTGCGGTATCCATATCCAATTTTTTCAAACTACTAACACCAAACATCCGCAGGGTTTCGGACGCTTATGATTAAACGACCAAAGACCAACTTCTATTAATTCTGAGGCAGAATTAGGCGCGAGCGTCCATGGTATTAGCCAGTTTATCCAGCATGGTCAGGCATTGATCCATTTGATCCACTGATACATATTCATCAGCTTTATGAGCCTGTTCAATGGAACCGGGCCCGCAAATCACGCAATCCGTTCCCAGAGACTGAAAAATACCGGCTTCGGTACAGAACGCGACAACGCCGCTGGAATTAGAACCTGTTAATTCCTGTACTAACTGTCTTGCCTCATTATCTGGCATGATATCAAATCCAGCTACTTCGGCAATGACTTCGCTCCATATTTTGGCGTCAGGATAAATTTTTTGCATCATCGGTAACAATTCGTGCTGGCAATAGTCTTCTAAATCAGCTTTGACCTGATCAGCGTCTGAAGCTTGAACAGGGCGCATTTCCCAGTCTACCTGCGCTTTTTGAGCTATGACATTATGGGCAATCCCACTTTCAATACGGCCAATATTGATGGTGGTATGTGGAGGATCATAGGGGCTGTCTTTGGGTGGTGCAGATTTGAGCTTTTCCCGCCATTCCAGCAATCGGCTAACGAATCGCGTTGCGTATTCGGCCGCATTAACGCCTAATTCTGGCGCGGACCCATGTCCTGCGAGTCCGTGAAAAAATGTGGAATATTCATAACAGCCTTTATGCCCTTCAATGACACGCATTTCTGTAGGTTCACCAATAATGGCAAGCCGAGGGGCGATACCATGTTTTTTAAGCGTTTCTGTTAAATGGCTAGCACCAAGGCATCCGGTTTCTTCATCATAAGTAAAGGCAAAATGCACAGGCTCATGTGTAGACACTTCGGCAAAGCGGTCTGCCAGTGCTAAACTTGCCGCGATAAAACCCTTCATATCACAACTGCCACGTCCATAGATCAACCCGTCGGTTTCGGTCAACTGGAATGGATCGTAATTCCAGTCTTGATCTGTCACGGGGACGACATCCGTATGGCCAGATAACATGATGCCCCCAGTTGTCTGGGTGCCTAGTGTGGCAAACACATTGGCTTTGTTGCCACATGGGCTCTCATCAATGATGATGCGTGCGCCTTGGTGTTCAAGCCGCTCTGCCAGATAGGCTATCATCGCTTTATTGCTGTCTGATGATACGGTCTCAAAGCTAAGCAAATCGCTTAGCGTACTCATCATCTGGTCAAAGGCAGGATGTCTCATGGTTTTACCGTCAATTCGCGAGGCAGATTGGTGAATAGGGTTGGGCCACCTTTTTCATTGATGAGAATAGTTTCCGTGGTCTCAATCCCCCAGTCATCCATCCATAATCCTGGCATAAAATGAAAGGTCATACCAGGTTCTAACATGGTGTCGTCATTGGCACGTAAAGAAATGGTTCTTTCACCCCAGTCAGGCGGATAGGATAGGCCGATGGGGTATCCGCACCGTCCGGTGCGGTCAATTCCTGCGCGCGCCAGAGATTCTGTCAGGGCATTGGCAATATCACATGCGCGATGGCCTGCTACCGCTTGTTCAAGTCCTTTTTCCAGACCTTCGGTCAGGGCTTTGGCTGCATCTAAAATATTTTGTGGGGCAGGGCCAAGATGCACCGTCCGGCATAATGGGACATGATACCGCCGATAGCATCCAGACAATTCAAAAAAGGTGACTTCCCCTTTTTTCATAGGCTCCCCATTCCAAGTCAAATGCGCGGCGCTGGCATCTTTGCCAGATGGCAACATAGGCACAATCGCAGGATAATCCCCCCAGATATCATCAACGCCGCTAATCATGCCTTGATAAATCTCACTGACCAGTTGATTTTTTGGCAATCCGGGTTCGGCCCGCTCTAGGGCAAGCGACACTATTTTTTCAGATAGTTTTGCCGCTTTATGCATAAAGGCAATTTCCTCATCAGATTTGACACCTCTTTGCCAATTCACCAGACCAGTAGCATCCACAATTTTTGCTTGCCCTAATGCCGCTACCAACACCTGATGCGCACGAGCCGAATAGTAATAATTTTCCATTTCAACGCCAATTCTTGCCTTGGCGTGACCAAGTTCCGTTAGCAATTGGGCAAGATCATCCATCGCGTGCTGACTTGTCGACATGACATAATCATCAGAATAGGAATGGACGTGGTCGTTATCCATCCATACGGTGCGATAGGCACCATTCCCATCCATCCGCCGACCCCACCAACGCGGATCATCATCATGGGTAATAATGACAGCTTGATGCACATAGAAAGACCAGCCATCATACCCTGTCAGCCATGCCTGATTGGATGGGTCGGTGGCAATGACGACATCCAGTCCTTTTTCTTCCATGGCTTTGCGGGTTTTTATTAAACGGCGCTGATATTCTTTTTGGCTAAAAGGGGCGTGTTCAATGGCCATATGTAAGGCTCCTTATTTCACATCTTAACAACTGATAGCATGATCAGGATTGCATTTCCAACAACAGATACTAAGGTTATAGGCATCAACAAAAATAGTATTAGAGCAAATGTGATGACTAGTGACCTTAACCTTCACGCAATCAACAATGCCCGTCAAGTCATTCGGGATTACCTTATTGAAACACCAGTCCTGCCCTTGAAAAGTAGCAAAATTGCCCCGTTCCTGCCCAAGGAAGCAGAGTTTTTTCTTAAGCTGGAATTGTTTCAACACACAGGGAGTTTTAAGGCGCGCGGAGCATTTCTCGGGGTATCATCACTTGATGAGGATAGCGCTCGTCGCGGTGTGGTGACGGTAAGTGGCGGAAATCACGCTCTAGCCTTATCTTGGGCGGCCAAGGCGCGTGGTGTTCCGGTTAAAGTTGTGATGAAAGAAAGCGCAGACCCTATGCGCATCCAAGGATGCCGGGATTTGGGGGCTGAGGTTGTTTTAGAAAAAGATATGATTGCCTGTTTTGATGCGGTAGCTCGGATCCGCGAAGAAGAAGGCCGGCGTTATTTGCACCCCTTTAATGATCCGACCATGATCCTTGGCTCTGCCACTTGTGGGGCGGAATTTGTAGGGCAAGCTGAACATCTTGATGTGGTGGTTTTGCCTATTGGCGGTGGCGGGCTGATTTCTGGCATGGCATCAGCCATAAAGCTGATCAATCCTGAGACTGTGGTCATAGGTGTTGAACCTGAGGGATGCGATAACATGAGCAGAGGATTAGCAGCAGGCCATGCTATTGTCATGGACCGTATTGATACCATTGCAGATAGCCTAGGTGCCCCTGAAACTTTGGAATACAGCCTTAATATTGTGCGCCAAATGGTGGATGAGGTGATCACCATTCCTGATGCGGCGCTTGCCGCTATGATGCTGCGTATTCGGGACAGTTTGTCAATGATGGTGGAACCGGCTTGCGCCACTTCACTTGCAGCAGCATTGGGGCCTTTGCGTGATCGCCTCAGGGGGAAGCGTGTCGGCGTGCTGGCTTGTGGGTCAAATACCAGTGCCGGTCGCTGGCATGAAAACACTCATGGGTATCAGCCGTTCTCTTTATCGTAATCCATGCGATAAAACACTTTATCGCAACTGATCCAGCCAATAAGGGTTAGACCAAGCGGTTTGCCCATTTTTCCCAATCACGGTAATGCGGAAATAAGGCGAAGCAAAGCTGCTGAGATCAAAATCAGCATAGGTCATGTTTTGACCTTGTGCAGAAAGCGCGGCATATCCTATCCCTGACACTATGATATGATTAGCTGGACTACACGAAACATGAAGCGCGTCTCCTTCCATCAACAGAGCATGAATTTCTGCGCCTGTTGAGGAATAATGACGACCATCTTTGATGGCATCAACTAGCGAGGACGAGGTGAGGTCATCTGATCCAACCATAATCCATCCGCCACCTGCATCTTGGCTGCGAAAATGGGCATCATCCGTGGCGGTAAAGGAAATACGCTTGCCTTCATGAAGCAGAATATCTGCTGTTCCTATGCCAAGCCCCCGTCCACTCTCAATGGTCGCAGAATAATTGAAGACTTCAACCGCGTGGGCTGATGATGCCATTATCGCCTCATCCGTGGTCATAGCATACCATTCTGGATGTGCAATCGACACATAGGCACCAGCCTCACGCGCGCGCGAAATCATTTGGGTGACCGTTTCGTCACGGTTGGCCATTTTGAAATCCAAGGGCAGGCCATTAGCAACAAGATGCCATAACCCGTCTTGGTCATAACGCTTGCCCAGACAATGCAATTCTGCCGAAGGGATGGTCACGAAATCGTCACGGTCAAGGTCACGCGTATCATTAATTGTAGTAGACGCAAAACTGACATCATCCCATAAATGATCGGATAGGGCGATGAAATCATACCCTAGATCCTGATAGAAATTCATGACCTCTATGCTGGTTTTTTCGCCATCTGAATGCACGGTATGACCATGCAGATTGCCGCGGAAAAGGGGGGTATCTTGGTCAAAGGGGGGTAGAAGCATTGGCATCAGTTTTGACTCGCGCTGGTTATCGTTTGATTATCTTATCATAATCTCGCACTCTTAAAATGAGTAGCTTTGTTGAAATCTTTTTGCAATGGTTTTTCAGGAATAGATCAGGGGATTACTGATAAGATGACGATAACAAAACGCCGGCTTGGGCAAAATGGACCAGAGGTTTTCCCTATTGGAATTGGGGCCATGTCTTTTAGTAATTTTTATGGTGAGGCCACGCGTGAGCATGCGCTGGCGTTACTTCAGACAGCAATGGATAACGGCGTTAACCATATCGACACGGCTGATATTTACGGCATGGGGGTATCTGAGCTTGCCATAGGCGCCTTTCTGGCAAAGCAAGGAAAACAGGCTCAGGATTTTTTTCATATCGCCACCAAGGCTGGAATTGATCGAAATGATGAGGCAAGCGGCTTTAACAATCAGCCTCATTATCTCAAGAATTGTTTGCTGGCATCACTTAAACGCCTTGGCGTAGATTATGTTGATCTGTTCTATGTGCATCGTCTCCAGCAAGGCATCCCTATCGAAGAGGTCACTGAAACTCTAGCCGGGTTTGTGAAAGACGGTTTAATTGGTGCCTTTGGTTTTTCTGAAATTGCCCCTACCACTTTGCGGCGTGCGGTGGCGGTTCATCCTGTGGCGGCGGTTCAGTCAGAATATTCCCTTCAAACGCGAGGTCCTGAATTAGGATTGGTTCAAGCAACGCGCGATTTAGGGGCGGCTATGGTTGCCTTTTCGCCCGTAGGTCGTGGGTTGCTGACAGATCAGCCTCATACAGCAGAACAGGTTGCTCACATGCCGTTTCTTTCTGTTAACCCTCGCTTTATGGGTGCTAACCTAGAGCGCAATATCGCTGCCACATCAGCTTTTCGGGATTTGGCAAAAGATATGGGCATGGCGGCTTCAACACTCGCAATTGCTTGGTTATTGCATCAAGAGGATCACATTATTCCTATCCCCGGCACGAGATCAGTGAAACATTTTGCTGAACTGATTGCCGCTGCTGAGGTACGATTGCTTGACGAGGATAAGGCAAGAATTGATGCGGTTTTGCCCCCCGGTTGGTGTCATGGCGACAGATATTCAGATAACCAGTGGCGAGCCATTGAGCGATATTGTTAGTTTAGAAAAGGAGTAGGTGGTGAACTTGTCAGATACAGATGTTCTTAGTGATCAGTTTTTTGAAGTTGCGTCGAATTATCCAAAAAATCCCTGTCTTTATGAAAAATCCAATGGCATTTGGCATGGTTTGACGTATGCGGAAGCAGCGCATCAAGTGTTGCTTGCTGCTAATTTTTTAAAATCACAAGGCGTTAACAAAGGGGATAGGGTGGTCATAGCCTCGGAAAACCGCATAGATTGGGCAATTGCGGATCTGGCTATTATGACGCTTGGGGCATTAGTTGTGCCATCCTACAGCACCAATACCAGCGAAGATCATCATCATGTCCTTACTGATTCTGGCGCGGTGCTTGCCATCACTTCATCAGGAGAGTTGTCGGAAAGTCTTGCGGCGGCGGCAGAGAGATCGCCAGCTTGCCAGACGCTCGTTTTGTTTGATCGCTATGATATTCAAACACAGAAAAAACGTCTTAAACTGGTGAATTGGCATGATGGATTGGCGGCGGCTAAAGATATCGCTGAAATAGAGGATGTTCGCGCCAAATTGGATCCCAATGATCTGGCTTGCTTGATCTATACCTCTGGCACTGGTGGTCTGCCAAAGGGGGTGATGCTATCCCACGGTTCAATCAGCGCAAATGTCAAAGGCGTAAAACATATGCTAAGCGAGGTTAATCTTGATGATCAGCAACGCTTCTTATCTCTATTGCCGCTATCACATTCTTATGAACATACTGGCGGACTTCATCTGCCAATCCGGATGGCGTCAGAGATTTGGTATTGTGAGAGTGTTGATCAGGTATCAACCAACCTGCAAGAAGCAAAACCGACCTTGATGATTGCGGTTCCCCGACTTTATGAAGTGTTGCATGATCGCATTGAAAACGGCCTCAAGGCTAAGGGCGGTCTTAGCGAAAAGCTGTTTCGCAAAGCGGTGGCATTAGGCCTTAAAAAGCTTGAAGGGGAAAAGCTATCCTTTTCTGAAGCCATATGGGATCGTGTGCTGGAACGTCTTGTACGGGCAAAGGTTCGGCGGCGTTTAGGGGGAAGGTTGCAATATTTCTGTTCAGGTGGCGCGCCCTTAAACCCAGAGATTGGAAAGTTTTTCTTGGCGATAGGTGTTGGCATTTTGCAAGGCTATGGCCAGACAGAAGCATCACCTGTGATTTCTCTTAATCCACCAAAGGATATCCGCATTTCCAGTGTTGGTAAGGCAGTGCCGGGGGTTGAGTTAAAAATTGATCCAGAAGGAGAGATTCTGGTTCGCGGCGACTTGATGATGCAAGGCTATTGGAACAATCCTGCAGCAACAGGTGAGGCAATCCGTGACGGTTGGCTTCATACGGGCGATTTGGGGCATTTAAGTGATGATGGATTTTTAAGCATCACAGGCCGCAAAAAGGAAATTATCGTCAATTCTGGCGGTGATAATATTGCCCCTGCCAGGATTGAGGCGATGCTGACGATGCAAGGCAATATTGATCAAGCGATGATATCCGGGGATAAACGCCCTTGGCTGGCGGCTGTTGTCGTGCCATCCCAAGAGGTGCGAAAACTGCCAAGGCCAGAGCAGGAAAAGTTTATCAAGGTTGCCTTGGAGAAGGTTAATGAAAATCTGTCAATGCTGGAAAAGGTTCGGCGATTTGTGCTTGCTGATGAACCTTTTAGCATTGAAAACAGTGAAATGACCCCAACCTTGAAGATACGCAGGCATATCGTATTGGCGCGATATCAAGATGAACTAGATAAGCTTTATTCGCGCTAACAAGGGCCGATGATCAGGATTTTGGTTAGGCCGGGATTATCTGTCCGTCCCAGGCAATGACACTTCCGCTGTGATAAGGCTCAACCCCATCAATCACACCTAGCAAGTGCCCTGCGGCCACGTTTGGGGGGAAAAGTGTGTGCCGAAGGCTGGATTGAAAAGGCGCGGATAAGCCGGTATCGGTGGTGCCGGGATGAAGCCCAATGATAACACTGTTAGGATTGTTACGTTTCATCTCAAGGGCAAACCCTTTGATCATCATATTCAGCGCTGCTTTTGCTGCTCTGTAGCTGTGCCAGCCGCCCAGTTGATTATCGCTTATACTGCCAACCCTAGCAGAGATCGCGGCAAAGACTGCTTTGCTATTCTTGGCAAGGAGAGGCAAAGTATATTTCCCAATAAGCGCAGGGCCGATCGTGTTGACAAGAAAGGCTGTGCTCATGCCCTCATGGGTCAGCTGCTTCAGCGATTTCTCAGGATGGATCTGTTGATCTTGGTCATGCAACATTCCCGTAGCGACAATGACCAGATGCAACGGGTCTTGTTGGGCTAAGGCTTCGCCGATATGAGCTATGCTGGCTTCATCGCGGAAATCAAACCGCCGTGTGGGATCAGGGTGCCTGCGTGAAAAGCTCTCAACCGCTTTCACCTTTGGATGGGCAGACAGGCGTTCCATTAGCGCCTCGCCAATGCCGCCATTGGTGCCAAAAATGGCCACTCGCATAGCATCAGGCAAACTGTTCAACTGATCCATGCCTTTGATGATTTGGGTCACTTCACTCATGCTTATGATTTAGGGCGCAGCATAAAAATAACCAGCTATCTATCGGTCTATCCATGTCATTAGTTGATCTAAATCATCAGCATCTTCTGCCAATTTATCCCAGCGGATACGCAGAAACCTTGGGAAACGCATGGCAACGCCGGATTTATGGCGGCTAGATGTGCTAATGGCATCAAACGCCACTTCTGCCACTAGTGTTTTTGCCAACTCGCGCACAGGGCCAAAACGCTGAACTGTGTTTGCACGAACAAAAGCATCAAGTTTTTTTAGCTCCTCATCTGTGAACCCGGAATAAGCTTTGCCAACCGGAACCAGTACCCTGCCATCATTGCTGTCCATCCATGCGGCAAAGGTATAATCAGAAAAAAACGAAGAGCGCTTTCCATGCCCACGTTGAGCATAAATCAGGACGACATCAGCTGTTAAGGGGTCACGTTTCCATTTGTACCACTTGCCTTTGACCCGGCCTTGGGAATAGGTGCTGCCTTTGGCTTTGATCATTAACCCTTCGATCAGGCCGCCATCTCGGCATTGTTGCCGCCAATCATCAAGCTGTTGAGGTGAGGTAAAATCCAATTGAGGCGACAGATCCATCACATCAGAGTTTAGCGTGCCTATCGTTGCCTCAAGCCGATCTCGCCGCACTTCAATGGGCTCATGGCGAAGATCTGTTTTGCCATCAAAAAGAATATCATAAAGCCTCAGAAAGACAGGTGTTTTCGCCAGCATGGCAGAGCTTGGTTTTTTCCGGTTAAGCCGTTGCTGAAGCATTTGAAATGGCGCGATGTTATCAGGCCGCCCAGCAAGCAATTCCCCATCCAGCGTGCCTTGCCATTGTATGTCTTTCACCAGTTCGGGAAAGCCAGAAGATATATCATCCCCAGAGCGTGAAAAAAGGCGCACCCCATCATCACCTGATGCCAGTTGCACCCGGGCACCATCCCATTTCCATTCCACCATCCAATCGTCGGGTGAAATGGTATTAATGTCACTGTCTTTTAGAGGATGTGCCAGCATGAGGGGGCGGAACACCGCTTTGCCCTCGGCATTGGGGCGAGGAGCATTATCATTTAGCCAGTCAAAAAGAGCATGATAAGGGGGTGATAACAGAGGCCAAATTTCTTCGATATCTTCAACAGGTTTATCATATGCCTTGGCCAATGCTAGGCGTACTAAGCGTGCCGATGCCCCAACCCTTAATCCCCCTGTGATCAATTTAAGCAGCCCCCAGCGTGTCGTGGCATCAGAGGTATCGAGCCAGTTTGCAATAAGGGTTTTTGTCGCCTCTCTTCCCAATTGATTTGCCGTGCTTGCTAAATCCTCAGCAATATCTGATAAGCGTGGTGGCTGAGAGTGAGCTGATTTTTCACTTATGTTCTCTTTAGGCCAGATCAGGGCTACGGTCTCTGCCATATCCCCTACAAAATCATAGGACAGGGCAAAAAGCTCAGCATCAACGCGGCTTTCTACCAGTTGACGGATCAATGCTGGTTTTGCCCTGCGGCTGTCAAACTCACCCACAAGCGCAGCCAGCCCCCAGCCTAGATCAGGCATAGGGGTTGTATGAAACCAATTGACCAAATGTTCAATCTTGGTATTGCGCCCCGGGGCATAAAGCAGGTTTTCTAGCAAAGCAGCAAAGCGGATCATTCGGCATCATCCTCATAGCCAATCAGATGCAGCGCTTTGCCAGTGATGCCTTTCATCGCCAATGCCCTTATGAGAGCGTCTTCCCGGCCATGAGTTACCCAAACTTCTTTTGGGGATACCTCATCAATCGTGGCAAGCAAGTCCCCCCAATCGGCGTGATCTGATAATACAAGCGGAAGTTCAACACCGGATTGTTTTGCTCTCTGCCGCACCTGCATCCATCCAGAAGCCATTATGATCAAGGGGTCTGGCAGGCGTTTTGCCCATGGCCCTGATAATGCGGATGGCGGGGCAATAACAATTTGCCCGGCCAGATTGTCTTGTGGTTGCCCTTTTTTCCCTGCGGTAGCGGCTTGAAGGGAACCTAAGGCGATGCCATGGTCTTGATAGAGTTGGCAAAGTTTGGTTAATGCCCCGTGAATATAAATTGGTGGTGTATATCCGGCCTGCCGCAACAGCGCTATCACGCGCTGAGCTTTACCAAGGGAATAGGCACCAATCACATGGGCGCGATGTGGAAAGAGGGTTAATGAGGCCAAAAGGCGATCAATTTCTGTCTTTGGATCAGGATGATGAAAAACAGGCAGGGCAAATGTAGCCTCAGTAATAAACACATCACATTTTACCGGCTCAAACGCCGCACAAGTGGGGTCGTTTTTGCGTTTATAATCCCCAGATACCACCACACGGCTTCCTTGGTGATCCAGAACAATCTGGGCACTGCCAAGCACATGACCTGCGGGTTTAAGGCAAACATCAATTTCGCCTATCCGCATGCGTTCATGATAAGGCAGTGGCGTTGTTTTTTCGGCAAATTGATCACCATAGCGTGCCGCCATGATGGCGAGCGTTTCTGGTGTGGCAATAACATGTTTATGCCCTGGCCTGGCATGATCTGCGTGACCATGGGTTACCACTACTGTGGTTGAGGCTCGGGTAGCGTCAATATGGAAAACAGGCTCTCCATCCCTGCCAATGATACCAAGTCCGTGTTGAAGCGGCCTGATCCATTGGGAAGGATGGATCGCTGGCATCAGGATGCCTTAGGTGTGACCCCGAACAGCTTTTCCCATTCGGACGGTGTTAGATTGGCTAAATCTTCTCGCATTTCTGACCCTGCCAACATCCCTTTTTGCACCGCAGGACGCGCAATGATGTCTTTGCGCCAGCGCGCGACATTTGGATAGGCATTAATATCAACATTCTGACGTTCATAGGTGCGTGTCCATGGGAAAATTGCCATATCCGCGATACTATAATCATCAGCAACAAAGGCACGGTCAGCAAGTCGGCGATCTAGCACACCATATAATCGGTTGGCTTCAGCGCTGTATCGATCCATAGCGTAGGGCAGTTTTTCTGGCGCATAGTAATTGAAATGATGCGCTTGCCCCAACATTGGGCCAAAGCCGCCCATCTGCCACATCAGCCATTCTATGGTTATGATCCGTTTGCGAGGGTCGGTTGATAAAAACTGACCAGTTTTTTCAGCCAGATAAAGCAAAATAGCACCAGATTCAAAGACTGTTTGCGGTTTGCCATCGGCGGTGTCATGATCAATGATAGCTGGCATCCGGTTATTAGGACTGAAGGCTAGAAATTCAGGCTTAAACTGATCACCTTTGCCGATATTTACGGACTTGATGTTGTAATCCAGGCCCATTTCCTCAAGCGCTATACTAATTTTATGACCATTTGGCGTAGGCCAGTAATAGAGTTCAATCATTTATGAAACTTCCTGTTTATTGTTGTTAGGACTTACCAAAAGTGGTTTTAGGCATACATCACGAATAGCAATAGAACTAATCATAGATATAAGGATGAGTGGGTATCAATTTCAACCCCGGCCCTTGCCGGAAAGATTTGCGAAGTGGTTTTCTGATCGCGGTTGGCAATTGCATCAGCATCAACAGGCGATGCTTGATGCGGCTGAGCGGCAAAACACCTGCCTTTTGCTTGCGCCGACGGGTGGCGGAAAAACCTTGGCGGGTTTTCTGCCAAGCTTGATTGCCCTTCATGATCATAATGATCAGGGGCTTCATACCCTTTATCTCTCTCCATTAAAGGCGCTGGCAACTGATATTGAACGCAATCTCATGTTGCCGATAACAGAAATGGATTTGCCTATCAGGGCGGAGGTGCGCACTGGTGATACCAGCCCTGCTGACCGGCAACGGCAAAAAGATCACCCACCCCAACTGCTGATGACAACGCCAGAATCTCTAGCTCTCATGCTGGCTTGGGATGAGGCAGGGTCGGTTTTTGGCACGCTTCAAACGGTAATCATTGATGAGCTTCATGCCTTTATTGGTACCAAGAGAGGCGATCAGCTTGCCTTAGCGTTAGCGCGCTTGCGCCGCTTTCAGCCGACCTTGCGTGTTGTTGGCCTATCGGCGACGGTTGCTGATCCTTTGCGGCTTTGCGGATGGTTAGACCCATCACCTGATCAAGTGCAGGTGATCCATGCTAACCCGGGCCCGAAATCAGAAATTACGCTTTATGATAAACCGGATGCGATCCCGTGGGCAGGCCATTCCGTTGTTTATGCTGTTAGTGATATTTATCAGATGATTTGCGAAAACAATAATACCTTGATCTTTGTTAATACCAGAGCGCAGGCAGAAATGTTGTTCCAGCACATCTGGCGCATCAATGATGACAATCTGGCTATTGGTCTTCATCATGGCTCATTATCGAAAGAGCAACGCCAACGCATAGAAGATCATATGGCAAGGGGCGCTTTGCGTGCGGTTATTGCCACCTCATCCCTTGATTTAGGCATCGACTGGGCTGATGTTGATCTGGTGATTCAAGTTGGGGCACCCAAGGGCACTTCGCGCCTGGTTCAGCGCATTGGCCGATCAGGCCATCGTTATGATCAGGTTAGCCGCGCAGTTCTTATTCCCAGCAACCGATTTGAGGTGCTGGAATGTCTTGCGGTCATGCATGATATTGATGCGGGGTTACTGGATGATGCGCCTGATCATGATGGGGGATTAGATGTCTTGGCGCAACATTTGGTTGGCCTTGCTATCCATGCCCCTTTTGATGCGGATGATATTTTTAATGAAGTCAGACAAGCATGGCCCTATCGGAATTTATCGCGTGAGGATTTTGACGATACGTTGGTGTTCTTAACCACAGGGGGCTATGCATTAAGAGCATATGAGAAGTTTCATAAGCTTAAACCTGGCAAAGATGGGCGTTACCGAATTGCCAGCCGTCAGGTGGCCTTACAATGGCGGCTGAATGCGGGAACGATAGTTGAAACACAGACCCTAAAAGTCGATTTGCGCGGTGTTGGCAGGCTTGGTGAGATAGAGGAATATTTTATTAATGCCCTTACCCTCGGGGATAGTTTTATGTTTGCTGGCCGGATTTTACGGTTTCAGGGCATAAAGCGCGGCGGAAGTGTTGATGTTATCACGGCAAGTGATCCAGAACCAAAAGTCCCTGCTTATGCAGGAGGGCGTCTGCCCCTGACGAGCAATCTGGCTGATCGTATTCGCACCATGCTTGGGGATGATAAGATTTGGGCGGGGTTTCCTGGCAATTTGCAGCAATGGGTGGAAATGCAGCGCCGCAAGTCTATCGTGCCTGATGCTGACACCCTTTTGGTAGAAACCTTTCCGCGTGGCGGCCGATATTATCTAGTGATTTATGGGTTTGAGGGACGAAATGCCCATCAGACGCTGGGGATGCTTTTGACGCGGCGGATGGAACGTCATCAGTTAAAGCCCATTGGATTTGTTGCAACGGATTATGCGATTGCGATCTGGTCACTCAAACGGGTTGATGATCCTGATATGCTATTATCGCCAGATATTATGGGTGATGATTTAGAGGAATGGATGCTGGAAAGCACTATGCTAAAACGAGCGTTTCGGGTAGTGGCAACCATTGCCGGAGTTCTGGAAAAACGCTTGCCTGGGCTTAAGAAAACAGGCCGCCAGATGACGATTAATTCTGATCTGATTTATGATGTTTTGTTGCGCCATCAGCCAGACCATATTTTAATCAGGGCCACACGCCAAGAAGCGGCAAGAGGCTTGACGGATATTCGGCGATTATCAGACCTGCTGACGCGATTTTCAGGTTTGTTAAAGATCAAACATTTAACACGCGTATCCCCCCTTGCGCTGCCATTAATGCTTGAGGTTGGGCGTGAGGCTGTGACCTCAAGCGCAGTTGAAGACGCGTTGGCTGAACTTGAACAGGAGCTATTGTCTGAAGTCATGCAAGATGATAGCGATACCCAATCCCTGCAACCACATTTGTTGTTCTAACGATGACTGATAAGCACCAATTTTCTCGAGGCGGGGTAAGTTTTACAGCCTATGCTGATGGCTCGCTTTTGGTCAATCATGAACAATTGCTGGTGTTTTCAGATTTGCACCTAGAAAAGGGGAGGGCCATGGCTGGAACTGCGCCCCTGCCAGAAATGGATACAGACACAACGCTTAAAAATATGACGGCAGCGATTGAGCGTGATCACCCGGGGGCAGTCCTGTTTCTGGGCGATAGTTTTCATCGAAGCCAGATGGCAAACACTTTGCCAGATCGTCATCGCGATGCTCTTAATGCGGCGCTTGCTGGACGACAGGTGATCTGGATCACCGGAAACCATGATCCGGATTTACCAGATTTTTTGACGGGAAGCGCCAGAGAAGAACTTACCCTCGGCAAATTGGTCTTTCGTCATGAAGCAGGCCGCTTGCCGCGTGGCGGCATGGAGATATCAGGCCACTATCATCCTAAAATCCGATTGGTCACTCGAGCCAGACGCATCACTGGGCGGTGTTTTCTGGTAACAGAGCGGCGCATGATTATGCCAGCCTTTGGGGCTTACGCCGGTGGGTTATCAGTTCATGACCCTGTTTTGAAGCGATTTCATGATCCAGAAACAGAAATATTATTCTGTCATGCTTGTCGGATCTATCGTTACCCCTATTCTCAATTACAAGAGTAATATTGAGGAGTTAACAATGGCAGCGGTTCTTTGCTGGTTTCATCAGGATTTCAGGCTTGCGGATCATCCGGCCTTAACGGCGGCGATTGCGACTGGACACCCCGTCATCCCCCTTTATGTCTATGATCAGGACTCGGCTGGCGAATGGGCACCTGGCGGGGCAAGCCGCTGGTGGCTGGATCATTCTTTGCGTGCCCTTGATGCTGATCTGCAGCGCCTAGGCTCAAGGCTAGTGATCGCTAATGGACGGGCTGATGCTGTGATTTCTGAGATGGTAGCAAAGCATCACATCGTTTCTGTGTATTGTCATGATCATCATGAACCATGGGCGCGGGATCGTCAAAAAAGACTTCAGCATCAGTTGTCTGCCGCAGATGTAGATTTTCACAAGAGCGAAGGGGTTTTGTTATGGCCTCCGGGGTCTTCCCTTTCAAAAACAGGGGGAAGAATGCGGGTGTTCACGCCGTTTAAGAAAAATCTCTATGCCATGGGTCGGTATCGCGATATCTGTCCGCGCCCCGAAGCTGTGCCCGCCCCTATGAGTTGGCCTGAGAGTTTAACAGTGGATGAATTGGGGCTAATTGATCACCGTATTGGTTGGCACAAGACCCTTGAGCCGCATTGGCAGCCGGGTGAAGCTGATGCCATGGTAATGTTGGATGATTTCTTGGATGAGCATCTTGATGACTATAAAACCTTGCGCGATTTTCCATCATTAAAGGCGACTTCACGGCTGTCGCCATATCTGCATTTTGGTGAAATATCGCCCCTGCAGATACTCGATGCCGTAGAACGGCGCTGTGTTTTGGAATCCAATAAAGGGGCAGAGCATTTCATCTCAGAAGTCGTATGGCGTGAGTTTTCATATGAATTGCTGGATCAGTTGCCTGATATGCCTCAGGTGCCCTTGCGTGAAAACTTTGCTGCTTTTCCATGGATTGATAATTATGATGACTTGCTTTCAGCATGGCAGAAAGGCCAAACAGGGTATCCCTTGGTGGATGCTGGCATGCGTGAGCTTTACGCCACAGGATGGATGCATAACCGTATCCGTATGGTAACAGCTTCCTTTCTGACTAAGCATCTGATGATCCCATGGCAAGAAGGGGAAGCATGGTTTTTTGATACGCTGGTAGATGCTGATTTGGCATCTAATAGCGCAGGCTGGCAATGGGTGGCAGGTTGCGGCGCTGACGCATCCCCTTATTTCCGAATCTTTAATCCGATCACACAAGGTAATAAGTTTGATGCTGGTGCCTATGTCCGGCATTGGGTTCCAGAACTTTCCGGGCTAAGTGATGATATACTATTTGACCCCAGTTCCGCTCCACCTGCGTTGCTTGCTGCCGCGGGGGTAAAGCTTGGAGAAAATTACCCTTGGCGACTTGTTGATCATCCTATTGCCAGGCAAAGGGCGCTTGATGCTTATGAGCAAATTAAACAAGTCGTCTGACATTGATATCATGATGAATGATCTATCTTAAGTAGGCGAAGGGAATAAGAATAGAATGAGAATTGCAATCATCGGGACGGGTATATCCGGTCTTTCCTCAGCGCTTCTTCTTGATAGATATGTTGATATTGATGTCTATGAAAAAGCAACCCGTATCGGCGGTCATAGCAACACTGTTGATGTTGAAACCTCTGTTGGGACAATACCGGTTGATACGGGCTTTATTGTCTTTAATCCAAAACGGTATCCCAATTTGGTGGGAATGCTGGATTATCTTAATGTTGCCACCGAAGAAAGCGATATGTCATTCGCCCTGTCTCTTAACGGCGGCAAAATGGAATATGAAGGCTCACTCCCTGGACTTTTAGGGCAGCCATCAAATCTGTTGTCGCCATCTTATTGGCGCATGATCACCCATCTGATCAAATTTTATCGCTCAGGTATGGCGGCGGTTCATGCTGGCAAAGAGGACGAAACCTTAGGCGAGTTTATCTCTCGCATGGGCTATGCCAAAGCGTTTGTTGATCATCATCTTTTGCCACTTGGGGCAGCGATTTGGTCATGCCCGGCAGAGGCGATGTTACGCTTTCCTGCACGATCATTTATGGCTTTTATGGAAAACCACCAGTTAATGGATTTTACTGGTCGGCCACGTTGGCGAACAGTGAGTGGTGGGTCACGCCAATATGTTCAGCAAATCATCAGCCGCTTGAAAAAGCCTATTAGAAACCAAACGCATATTAAGGGGTTGCGGCGGGTTAATGGCGGGGTCATGCTGTCAGTTGCAGGCCAAGGTGAGATTTGGTATGACAGGGTGATTATGGCGGCTCATGCTGACCAATCGCTAGGTCTGATCCACGATGCATCACCGCAAGAAAAAGATATTCTGGGCGCATTTGATTTTCAGCCAAATATTGCCGTGCTTCATAGTGACCCCCGGCATATGCCGCGCCGCCGCCGCTTATGGGCATCTTGGAATTATCAGACGTCGGGTCAGCCTGATCCCCATCAGGACAACCAATTGCAGGTAACATATTGGATGAACAGATTGCAGAACATCAGAACAGATCAGCCGCTATTTGTGACTCTAAATCCTGTAGAATCTGTAGCAGAAGATCAATTCCACGCCCAGTTTTCCTATGATCATCCCGTGTTTGATCAAAAGGCCCTAGCAGCGCAATCGCGCCTTCATCAGATCCAAGGCCAGAACGGGCTTTATTTCTGTGGGGCATGGACTGGCTATGGTTTTCATGAAGATGGGCTGGTTTCAGCTGTGCGGACAACGCGTGCGCTTGGCTATGATGTGCCGTGGTTTAGCCCAACCAGAGCTGATTTCACTGACAGAGATTTGGACCGCCTCAAAGAGGTGCCAGCCCAATGACAGCGGCCGTCAAGCTGTTACCCTCATGGATTTCCCATATGCGTTATGGCAAGCCATCTCATTTCCTAAAACGCAGGGGGTTGTCGATTTGGATTGATTTAGATCGGCTTGACGAAGCCAATAAGCAAAGCCGTCTTTTTTCAGTTGGGCGTTTTAACCTCTTGTCGTTTCATGAAAAGGATTATGGCGCCAATTTTCACAATGGCCGATTTGTCATGCCCCTTAATGCCTATGTTCGCGCATTAGCGGCAGATGTCTTGCCCGAGACACCAATATCAGGAATTCGAATGCTAACCTTTCCGCGCATCTGCGGTGCGGCATTTAATCCGCTATCGGTTTATGAGGCCAGTGACGCCAATGATAAGGTGGTTATGACCGTCTATGAAGTCAGTAATACCTTTGGTCAGAAACACAGTTATGTTGCTACTCATGATGGCAATGTTCACCCTGTTCATCAGGTGGAAAAACGCTTTTATGTATCCCCCTTTTTCCCCGTAAAAGGAGAATACCAGTTGTTAACGAGGTGTCATGATCAAGATATGAAGGTCATGATAGGTTACAAAATTGATGGTAAGCCAGCCTTGCTGGCGACATTGCGCGGGGCATTAACGCCAATGACCAGTGGCAATATCATGAAAAGCCTATTGGCAACGGCGCAGTGGCCTATGCGCCCCTTGTTTTCCATTCATATCGAAGCCTTGAAACTTTATTTCAAGCGTGCCAAGTTTCACTCAAGACCAGAGGCGCCAGAGACCTTATGGTCAAAAACACGCCAAAGAATCCGTCAAGAGTTTCGGTAGTGTTAAGACAGATTTCGTTATTTCAAATGGTGATATATTATATTTATATAATTTACGGACGACTAATATGATAACAAAGATAAGAAATCACCTTTTCCTAGCGTTATGCCGCCGGCTTCGTGCCGGGTCTCTTAAGCTTGTGATGCCAGATGGCAGTGGTCATCATTTCAAAGGGGTATTGCCTGGCCCTGATGCTGAACTGGTTTTGCATGACCACCGCGCGATTGGCATGATTTTGCGTCATGCGCAGATGGGGTTCTGTGAGGCCTTCATGCTGGAATATCTGTCTAGTCCCGATATTGTTCAGGTGATTGAACTGGCTAGCCTTCAGCAGGATGTGATTGAAAAAGGCTCAGGGTTTAGCTGGATGCGTAAAGTCATGCTCAAAGTACAGCATCGCAGGAACAGAAACAGCCGCGAGGGATCACGGCGGAATATCGCCCATCACTATGATCTTGGTAACGCTTTTTATAGCAAATGGCTTGATCCTTCCATGACCTATTCATCAGCACTTTTTAACAGCGTTAGTGATGATCTTGAAACAGCCCAACGCAACAAATATGCGCGCGTTGCCGCCTTGGCAGATATTCAGACAGGAAGCCGTGTCCTTGAAATTGGATGTGGTTGGGGTGGTTTTGCGGAATACGCCGCCAAAGAACATGGCGCAGAAGTGACCGCCATTACCATTTCAAAAGAACAATATGATTACGCCAAACACCGCATCTCTGCCGCTGGGCTTTCCAATCAGGTTGACATTCAGCTCTTAGATTATCGCGATCTTGATGGGCGTTATGACAGTGTGGTTTCCATTGAAATGATCGAAGCCGTTGGTGAAGAATATTGGCCATCTTATTTTGATCAAGTTGCTCATTGCCTTAAATCTGGTGGCAAGGCAGTGATCCAGATGATCACCATGAATGACCAATCGTATGATTATTATCGGTCTGGCCCTGATTTTATTCAACGCTATATTTTCCCGGGTGGAATGTTGCCAGCGATGAAAGTCTTAACCCCTACCATCGAAAACGCGGGCCTTCACCTGATGCAGGCAGAAGGTTTTGGCATGGATTATGCGCGGACACTAGAGATGTGGCGGCAACGGTTTCTGCATGCTTGGCCGCGTCTATTCGAAATGGGGTTTGATCAGCATTTCAAAAAGATGTGGGAACTATATCTCGCCTATTGTGAAGGCGGATTTCGCACCAATTATATCGACGTCAAACATATTGTTTTGGGCGCAAAATGATAACTTCTTATCCTGCTAAGGACAAATTCAGTGCATATTTTAATGGCCGGTTTCAGGCGAAAGGTGTTTTCCTTGACCGCAAAGGGGTGATCCGCCGCCGTTTTGATGTTGCGATTACCGCGACCCCATCTGCTGATGGATTTGTTCTGGATGAAGATTTTCTTTATGACGATGGCGAAGTGGAACAACGGCAATGGGTTGTCACCCGACTAGCTGATGGCCAATACCAAGGCAAGGCTGATGGTGTGATTGGCGTTGCAAAAGGACGGGTTGAGGATAACGCATTATTTTGGCAATACCGTTTTGCCCTGCCCGTCGGCAAAAGAAAAATAGCCATTCGGTTTGATGATGTCATGATATTGCAACCTGACGGTGTTCTGATCAATCGGGCAAGATTAACAAAATGGGGCATTTGGGTTGGTGATGTTTTAATCAGTTTTCACGCGTTGCCCTGAAACTTCCCTTAACACCCGATAAATCCGCTTAACTTAACCGAAACAGCCCAAGGATGCGGCGCGTGATCCAGCCGATATAGGGTAGGTCGGATAACAACTGGCTAGCGCTATCCCAATGGTCAATATGCTTAATAATTTGCCCTTTGGCGTTAACATGAACCTCAGACATACCTATTAGGGAAAACGCCTTGCCGCGCTTGCCTTTAAAACGTCCGGTCATCTGCCATC
>Ga0181596_10001859_pt1 | contig 20817 bp, 17 predicted proteins | sample 041ome_6_FD_148655 | JGI IMG/M metagenome (GOLD analysis project Ga0181596, IMG submission 148655) | Coastal salt marsh microbial communities from the Groves Creek Marsh, Skidaway Island, Georgia - 041402US metaG (spades assembly) | ecosystem: Environmental > Aquatic > Marine > Intertidal zone... | reverse complement strand
CAACCCAGGGATACAATCGAATGGTTTGAAACCAGGGGAGTAAAAACAAAAGTGGAAACAGATGGAAGAGTTTTTCCCATAACCGATAATTCACAAAGCGTGATCGATTGCTTGCGGACAGAAGCGAAAAATCTTGGTGTAAGCGAACATTTACGAACCCGGGTTACTGATCTCAAACAAATCAACAACCAATGGGAACTGGAAATTAACCAGAGCGAAAAAATCATAGCGGACCGAGTATGCCTGGCTCTGGGTTCCCTGCGTGGAACTGGCATGGAAAAAACCCTTACCGCTCTTGGACATATAATTTCTCCCCTCATTCCTTCCCTCTTCGCCTTCAACCTACCCGAGCACCCCATGGTGGAATTAGCTGGCATTTCCGTACCCCACGCTCAGGCTAAAACTTTACCAAATGGAAAGCCCCAACACGGACCACTCCTCATTACTCACCGGGGATTGAGTGGGCCCTGTATTTTACGCCTATCCGCCTGGGACGCCAAGGAACTGGCAGTTTGCAAATATAAGTTCGAGATCGAGATCAATTGGTTGGGTGATCATTCACTCGAAAAAATCAAAGAAGTAGTAAGTCAATACAGAAAACAATTTGCGGTTGCAAAAGTAAGCACAAACCCAAGCAAAAAATTGCCCAAACGATTATGGGCACACCTGGTAGATCATGCAAAAATCTCAAGGGATACAACCTGGGCACACCTATCCAAAAAAGAGGAACAAAAACTGGTTAAAGCTCTCGGAACATATCGCTGTAAAGTAAGTGGTAAAACCACCAATAAGGAAGAATTTGTGACCTGTGGGGGCGTATCCCTCAAACAAGTGGACTTTCGGACGATGGAAAGCAAGCTCGCCACCGGTTTGCACTTTGCCGGGGAGTGTATCGACTACGACGGCATCACCGGGGGCTTTAATTTCCAGGGAGCCTGGACCACTGGACGAATTGCGGGGCTAGCTATAGCGACTGACCCAAGTTAAGCTTGAAGCTCCCGTGAACCCAATTGAAAATATTTTGAGGGTTTCCGGGAGCAACAACGTTAAAGGTGCTATGAAAGAAAATGAGTTCGACAGTTTGATTCAACGAATGAGGGATACCCCGCTTCCGGACTGCTCCGGCGCGCTAGAAAATAATGTTCTGCGGCGCATTCGAGTCGCAGCGGATGAGGCAAGCATCTCCCTATTTGATTGGGCGCTTGCTTTGATTCCTCGCCCTGGATTTGTAGCGACAGCATTTATCCTGACAATCGCTGTGAGTTCCAGTATTACCATTTATTCGAACAAGTCGCGACCGGACATGGGGCAAAGTGAAATGGTGGCCTCCAGAGCACTTGGATTCGATGTATTTCAGAGCAACGATTTCTTCGACCTCAATAATAAGTAATTCATGAGTGCATCCAGTAATAGAAAAACCAAGGTTTGGATGATCTCCGGACTCATCTTTGGGCTCATCATACTTTGCGTCGCGGTTTCGTCGATTACCTCAAAGTTCCTCTTAGGTCAGGCCGACTGGCAGCAGCACGACAATGCAAATGGACACCAGTGGTTACACGAAGAACTCAATTTGACCGCCGAGGAAGCGGCAGCAGTGGACGAGTTCGAACCGGAATACCGCCAACAACGGGCGGAGCTTCAAGCGCAATTCCAAACGAAGGTTGAGCAACTCCGAAAGGAAATCACCACATCGGACGAGTTTTCCGATCGAGCGAAGCAAATGATCCATGAGCTCCACATCATTCACGGGAAACTCCAGGAGCTTTCGATTCACCATTACTATCAGATGATGCATGTCCTGCCTGCGGAGAAACAAGCACACCTGCGTGACATTGCCGCAAAGGCACTGAGTGTCCCCCAGTAATGATGGCATGGATCCGGACGACCCCACAGATGACACACTGATTGAACGCATCGGCCGTGGCGACGAACATGCGTTGGTCTTGCTGATGGAACGCCATAAGCAAGCACTCTTTCGTTTCGTCTATCGCTACTTAAATAACGAGGCAGATAGCGCAGAAATCACTGAAGCGACCTTTTTCAAGGTCTATCAGAATGCAGCGGGGTTTAAGCCGAAAGCCAGTCCGAAAACATGGATCTATACCATCGCTCTCAACCTAGCTCGCGACCGTCTGCGCAAAGATAAAAAACGTTTAGGACAGCTATCACTGGATGCTCCAGTCAATACAAGGGGTTCTGAGCAACCGCTCGCCGACCGGATGGGCTCCGACGAACCTTCACCATCACGCAGCCTACAGACTGATGACGACCTTCAGCGAATTCAGAAGCAAGTTGCCCAACTGCCTGAGAAGCTGAAGTTCCCATTTGTTTTCTGCATTCTGGAGAAACATAGCTACGATGAGTGTGCCGCGATTCTCAAGACGAGTCGAAAGACAGTCGAAACAAGAATCTACCGTGCTCGGCAAACTCTTAAAAAACAGCTCACGGATTTTTTTGAAAAAATCTGAGGGTCAGAGAGGTTTTCTTCGTTAAAGCCAGCATGGCATGGTTTTTGAAGCCTATTCATGTGACTTCCTCACACCATTCTAATGAGGCATCTTGCAAGGAAATGTGAACCGCATTCGTGCATTCCGCCTGCTGAAACCCAGACACTAACAGATTTATGAAAAAGAAAGCAGATATTTATCGCATGGTGACACCGGATCACCTCTGTCCTTGGGGCATCAAAGCGCTCGACTTGCTCAAACGCAACGGTTTCGAGGTAAACGACCACCATCTCGAAACAATGGACGCGAACCAGCAATACAAAGAAGACAACGACGTCGATGAAACGCCGCAGATCTTCATCGAAGGCGAACGGCTTGGCGGATACGACGACCTGAGGGAGCACCTCGGCCTGAGTCCTGATCCACGGGAAGGCGAAACATACAGGCCAGTCGTTGCCATTTTCGCCGTCACCTTCCTCATGGCGCTGACAGCATGTTGGGGCATACTCGAGAGTCTTTCCCTAATCCGGGTGGCGGAGTTATTTATAGCCTTCAGCATGTGCGCACTTGGCATTCAGAAACTACAGGACTTGAAGAGCTACGCCACTGGTTTTGTCCAATACGACCTACTAGCGCAACGCTAGGTGCCTTACGCCTACGTTTATGCCTTCATAGAGGCCGGCGGTGGAATTTTAATGATCGCAGGGCTCTTAACTTGGATCATAGCGCCGATTGTTCTAATCGCCAGTTGCATTGGTGCGGTCTCGATCTTCAAGGCGGTCTACATCGAAAAACGCGATTTGAAGTGTGCCTGCGTAGGCGGCGACAGCAGTGTACCGCTAGGCTTCATCTCATTGACGGAGAATCTAATGATGATGGCTATGGCGGTTTGGATGCTGATGAAGATGGTCTAATCCAATTGACATGGAATAATATCCATCTGTATTCATTCCTACCTGTTCATGTTTCAAAAATACACAGCTTATTGCCTCATCTTGATGATGGCAATGAACGGCCTACTAGCTACTGCTGGTGGGGCCGTGCTATGCCTGCATGATCATAATTTTGGTCATGTGCTCGCCGGGCAACATGCTGATGAAGGCGATGCATGCCATGGGGATGAGGCTGAATCACACGATCAAGATTCCCATCATGGTGAAGCAGATGGTGCCCTTTTTGCAGTTAGTGACCAACACTGTATTGATATTTACATCAGCTCATCGGATGAGCCGATTCAGCGAGTCGCTGATTTAGTTTCGATTAAGAAACCAGTAGCCGCAAACCATCAGTATGTGTTACTTGCACCAGTCGTAAGAGCAAACGCGACTCCTCAGATACGTTTAGCAGCAAGAGCTCCACCAGTTTTTGGCGGCACGCTGGAGCAGTGTGTGCGCAAGACTGTGCTCCGAATTTAAAACCTGATTAGTGAAATAAACGTAGGAATTCCTACGTGCGTTCCAGAAGCCTTCAACGGTGGCTATTGGCGATTTCAACTAAACAGGTTTTTTCATGCACATTTATAAATATTTACTCACAACTTTACTCATTTTCCCCGCTTCACTGGCACTTACTGCGCCAGATAGCTCTCTCAAAATTACCAGCCGAGACGCGGTGGCACTGGCTTTACAGAAAAACCAGTCACTACAAGCGGCCCGCGCAACAATTGATAAAGCAGGTGCTCTATCTCAATACGCCGGAAGGCTCGATAATCCCGAACTTAAATTGGGATATTCCTCCGACCACGCGTTTAACGATGAGGGTGAAAAGTCTTACACTATTGGCTTTGAGCAGCGCTTTCCTGTAACTAACCGACTCAAGCTGCTAAGGAACGTCTCTGCGATTGAGGTGAAGCTCGCCGAAGCTGAACTTCGTAACCAAGAGCGCTTGCTTATCCGGGATGTCGAAAGCGCGACTGAACTTATTTCTAGCTTAAATCAGCGCCGATCTCACTTGGATGGCATGGTTCGTCTGCAGGAGGACTTTGCGGTCTTCTTGAAAAATCGGATCGAAAAAGGCGAGGCATCAACGCTCCACTTAAACCAAGTCCAAGTATCCTTGTTTTCAGTAAAGCAAGAAATTCAAAATCTCACAAAAAAGCGCAACAGAGCGCTTGGTTCCTTACGCAGCCTACTTGGTCTCGAACCCGGCATTGAAGTGGAAATCCTTGCTGAACAAGCTCAGTTGACAAGCTTGCCTGAGATGATGGCACTCGACGGTGAGGACCTGCGATCACACCCGGAATACCAACTCAAAGCATCACTCGCTGAAATTGCTCGCGGCCAAACTGCGTTGTCCAAGGCAAAGCGCTGGGCGGATATAGCAGTTGAAATTTTCTTCGAAGAAGAACGAGGCGTTGATGAGCCCAGTGGCTTAGGCCGAGACCGTTTTTTTGGAATCGGAGTATCCATCCCTCTTCCACTACATGACAAGAATCGGGGCGAAATCGAAGCGAGCCGATTCCGCGAGCAGCAAGTCCGCTATGAATTGAATGCCGTGAGCCTACGTTTGAAAAACGAAGCCAAAGCACTTCGCCGCAATGCAGAGGCCACTTATAGGCAGGCCGCCAAATACAAAGAAAGTGCGGTTACTCTAGTGGAACAAAACCTCAAAGACATCAATAACGCATACGCAGCCGGACAGGTTGACTTAGGGGAAGTCTTTAGAGTGCAAGAACAACACCTGAATATTCAAACCGCACAACTGGAGCTCTGGCACGAACTCAAACAGATCCTCATCGAATGGCGCGCCGCGACAGCCAACAACCTTCCCACTTTAACCAAAGAAGACCTTTCCCATGAAAGTCTATAAACAACTACTTTGCATTGCCTTGCTTACCGCAACCAGCGCACACGCCGCCGAAGAAGCACGCGAACAAAACACCATTATTCTGGACGAAATCGCCGTCAAAAACCTCCGTATTCAAACTGGAGAGGCCGAGGAGCGTGACTTCGAAAGCACGGTTTTTGCGATCGGACGGATCGAAGAAATTCCAGCCAGTCGTTCAGTTTTGTCGTCACGTATCGCTGGACGAATCAGCGAGTTAAAAGCCTTCGAAGGTGATATCGTCAAAGCGGGCGATGTGCTGGCGACCGTCGAAAGCCGCCAACTGGGCGACCCTCCCCCCAGCGTTCAGCTCAAGGCCCCACAAAGTGGATTAATCGTCGCTTCACATGTGCGCCTCGGGCAACCGGTCGAGCCTTCAGCCGAACTACTCGACATCTCCGACCGCTCAAAGCTTTGGGCAGTCGCCAAGATCCCTGAGCAGGAAGCGGCCATGACCAAGATTGGAACGCGTGCCCGCATCCATGTCCCCGCTTTAGGCGATGAAGTCATAGAGGCTACGTTGACACGTTTTGGTGTCGAGGCCGACCGGCAAGCAGGCACGGTCGAAGGCATCTTCGAGTTGGATAATTCCGAAGGCAAACTGCGCCCTGGTATGCGGGCAGAGTTCTCGATTATTTTGGAGACGAAGCCGTTTGTCCTTTCGATTCCGCGCTCTGCGATACAAGGTGATCCAGCAAGTCGGGTCATCTTCATAAAAGATTTTGAATTGCCAAATGCCTTCATTCGTTCGCCTGTCGTGCTCGGCGACGAGAACGATCAATACATTGAAGTGATCAGTGGTGTTTTCCCGGGTGACGAGGTCGTCACCCGGGGTTCCTATGTCCTCAGCTTTGTCGGTGGTGGCTCAGCGATGTCTTTGAAAGACGCTCTAGATGCAGCGCATGGACATGAGCATGCCGAAGATGGATCGGAGCTTGGCGAAGGAGAAGATTCCGCTGAGCACGATGACGAACACGATGGACACGGCCATAATGAAGAGGACGCGCACGCCGACCACGACAGCCACTTGAGCCTCCCGCTAATGATTTATGCAGGCGTGATGACTCTGATTTCTCTCATTGCCATTCAGATGCTCATGAAGCGACGTCAGAAAGAAAGTGAGGCTGAAATTGCTTAATAGACTCATCCAGTTTTCGCTCTCCCAGAGGCCCCTGATATTGGCCTTTGCCTTGGTCGTTTTAATTCTAGGTATCAAAACAGCCAGTGAGCTCCCGGTTGAAGTTTTACCAGATTTGACCAAACCGACCGTCACCATTTTGACGGAGTCGCCTGGTTTCTCACCCGAAGAAGTTGAAACCTTGGTGACTGTTCCTTTGGAGAATTCCCTGATGGGTGTGACTGGGGTCACTCGATTGAGATCAATCAATGACATTAGCCTCTCGTTGGTATTTATCGAATTCGAATGGGGCACCGATATCTATCAAGCGCGCCAGTTTGTGCAGGAGCGGTTAACCGGCGCAACTGAGGTTTTACCGGAAGGCATCACTCCTTACATGACACCAGTGGCTTCATTGATGGGAAATATCATGCTGGTTGGTTTAGTCGATCCTTCGGGTCAAACTAAGCCACGGGATTTGCGAACACTCGCAGATTGGACTGTATCCAGGCGACTGCAGTCGATTCCCGGTGTGGCTGAAGTGCTCGCTATGGGAGGCGGTGTCAAACAACTCCAAATCCAGCCCAACCCCGACAAAATGCTGGCCATGGGCATACGCTATGAGGAACTCCATCAGGCAGCTTCCAACGCAGTCAGTAACAGCACGGGTGGCTTTTTAACGGAATCATCCCAGGAAATCATGGTGCGGAATCTGGCCATGACCACGGATCTAGACGCGATTGGCAATACAGTCGTGACTCATCTCAACGACCGTCCAATTCGGATCAAAGATGTCGCGACCGTTGCGTGGGATATTGAACCCATGCGGGGCGATGCAGGCATGGGCAGTAAACTCTTAGGGGACGGAGAGGATGCCAAAGGTTACCCCGGCGTCATTCTGAGCGTCACCAAATCACCTGGATTCGATACACTCAGCTTAACCGATGAAGTCGAGACCGCATTGGAGGATTTGAAAACCTCGATGCCCGAGGGGGTCGAAATCGTGTCTCTTTACCGCCAGTCTGATTTCATCGACTTAGCAGTCGGCAATTTGGAGGAAGCCCTCCGCGATGGTGCGATCATGGTCGCCGTCATCTTGTTCCTCTTCCTCCTCAACCTGAGGATCACGCTGATTACTTTGACAGCTATCCCCTTATCATTGGGCATGACGGTATTAGTTTTCGGTTTCCTCGATTTGAGCGTCAATTCGATGACACTTGGCGGCCTCGCCGTTGCTATTGGTATGGTCGTGGATGATGCGATTGTCGATGTTGAGAATGTCTTCCGGCGACTCAGAGAAAATGCACTTTTGGCAGAACCTCGCAATAAGCTGGAAGTCATTGCCCAAGCATCTCGGGAAGTGCGCTCGTCGATTCTCTATGCGACCGTGCTGATCATTTTAGTCTTCCTGCCATTGATGGCTCTGAGTGGCGTCGAAGGCCGACTCTTCACGCCCATCGCGATTGCCACAATCGTCAGCATGGCGGCGTCATTCCTTGTATCCTTAACTGTGATACCTGTTCTCAGCTCTTACTTGCTAAAACCAAAGGCCGATCAGAAACATGCGGATGGTATAGTCGAACGCGGGTTCAAAAAACTCTTCAATGCGACCTGGCTAAGACTTTCCCTCTCTCAACCATTCATCGTCCTGTTCGCGACTGGGGTGCTGGTGGTGCTGGCCGCACTCTCATTCACAAAAATGGGCGGCAATTTCCTCCCTGCCTTCCGTGAACCGACTGTCTTGGTCGCCATGACGACTGCACCGGGCACATCGCTCAAGCAAACACGTGAGTTAGCTGATACAGCGCAGGATCTGCTGCTGAAAATTCCGGAAGTAGAGACGGTTGGTTATCGCTTGGGCCGTGCCGAACGAGGCGATCACGTGGTGCCCGTTTCAACTGTCGAATTTGATATAGAATTCACTAGAGAAACCGAGCGAGAACGCAGCGAAGTCGTGAAAGACATTCGGTCAACGATGCAGACGATCCCTGGGACCTTCAGCGCACTTAGTGGGCCATTGGCAGACCGCATCGGTCACATGCTCAGCGGTGTCTCAGCAAAAGTTGCGGTCAAAGTCTTTGGTCCTGAACTGGATGAACTCAGACGTATTGGCACTGGCATTGCCGAAATCGCTCGCGAAATTCCCGGTATGGAAGAAGCCCGCATCGAGCAGCAAGCACCCATTCCGCAGCTTCGGATCGAAATAGATCGTAAGCGTGCCATGGCCTATGGCGTCACTCCGGGTGCTCTGAATACGGAACTATCTGCATTAATGGGAGGCGAGGCAGTTAGTGAGATTTACGAGGGCCAGCGTGTCTATGACTTAGTCATCCGGCTTCCGCAGGAATGGCGCGAATCACCTCAAAAGCTCTCCCAGCTTTATATCGACACATTGAGTGGTCAGCGCATCCCGCTTAACTACGTCGCAGATATTCGCCACGCAACTGGCCCAAATAACATACTTCGCGAGAACACTGTGCGTCGCTTCGTGGTATCCATCAATCCAACGGTCGACGATTTGAACGCTGCCGTGGAGACACTGCAGCGTGAAGTAGCCGAACAGATTCAATTACCCGAAGGCTATACGCTTTCTTACGAAGGCGAATACGAAGCGCAGGCCAAAGCGAAACGCACGATCCTGATCACGTCCGCAATCGTGCTCTTGATCATCTCGTTCCTGCTCTACAGCTACTTTAGGAATTTTGCATTTGTGCTACTGGTCTTCACCATCGTGCCGATTTCATTGGTTGGTAGTATATTCCTTACCGAAATGACGCTGAATAATATTAGCATCGCCACCCTTGTTGGCTTCATTGCGGTGAGCGGGATCTCTGCGCGGAACAACATCATGTTGATTTCGCACTACCTCCACCTCATGCGCCATGAGGGCGAAAGCTTTACTCGCAAGATGGTGGAACGAGGCACACAGGAGCGCCTCATCCCGATTCTGATGACAGCGATCTCTGCCGGTCTTGCGTTGGTGCCATTACTCTTAGCGACCGATGAACCGGGCAAGGAAATCCTCAACCCGATTGCAGTCGTCATCGTCGGCGGACTCGTCAGCTCCACCCTGCTCGGCCTTGGTGTGACACCTGCAATCTTTTACAGCTTCTGCCGAAAGTCGGCAGAAACATCAGTCAAACGTAAGTCCGCAGCGTCGGAATAACCAAACAAACTCCAAATACACATGAAAAATAAAACATACTTATTAACCGCATTCATCACCTGCACACTATTAGCGTGGCACCCTAGCTACGCGGGGCCAAATCATCATGAAACACACGATCACGTTGCTCACAAAGATGCGAAGTCCAAAGACGACCACTCAGAGCATAGAGAAAAAAAAGCTGAAGCAGGCCCCAATGGTGGGCGCATCATTACATCCGTTGAACCACATCTTGAATTTTACCTCACAAAAGAGCGTAAGATTCAAATCACATTTCTGAATGACCATGGTGAGGTAATCGCTCCGGAGGAACAAGTCGTCTCCTTAATCGGCGGTGACCGTCAAAATCCGATTCGCCTTCGCTTTGCCAGTAAAGGCTCTGTTTTACTGTCCGACAAAGCACTGCCAGAGGGTAACAACTTACCGATCATCCTCTCGATCAAAACCGACGCAAAATCGAAAACTGTCCGTGAGAGATTCAACCTCGACCTCAGCTCATGCCCAACTTGCAAATACAAAGAGTATGCCTGCATCTGCGGTCACGGCGAAGAGGATCACGAAGGACACGATCACTGATCTGTGCGAAACATTTGCAGTCTATGGAGCCAGCCGATCACCGCCAAAGTGAAGAAGATTAAATATGGGACACGACCACTCTCACAGCACAGATAATGTCAGCGATGGCGTTCTGTTGTGGACGGTCATTGTTAATTTAGGGCTCTCGGTCTTCGAGTTCGTCGCAGGGGCGATCTCGGGGAGCGTGGCCTTGATGGCCGATGCGCTACATAACACCAATGATGCTGCGGCACTGCTCATCGCCTACATCGCCCGTAGAATTTCCCGCAAGGGTGCCGACGAGCAATACACGTTCGGCTACCGGCGGGCTGAGCTGATCGGCGCGATGATCCAGTTGACCGCACTCATCCTCGTGGGGATCTATCTCGTCTACGAGGCAGTGCGCAGGATATTCGAGCCGGAGCCACTGCTTGGAGGTTGGATCATGGCTGCGGCTGGCGTCGCACTCATCGTCGATGTGATCACAGCTTGGCTCCTTTGGTCGATGTCCAAGGGAAGCCTTAATGTTAAGGCGGCATTTCTACATAACCTGACCGACGCCGGCGCTTCGGTTGCGGTCTTGCTCGGCGGCGCGGCCATCTACTGGCTGGACTGGACTTGGGTCGATCCCGTGCTCACGCTCGTCATCGCCGGTTACATCCTCTTCATGTCGTTCGGTCTACTTAGGAAGACCTCGCGCATTCTCATGGAAGGCACACCTCCCGGTCTCTCATTGGACGCCGTTAAGGAGACCATCGAAAATCTGGATGGGGTCGATAACGTTCACCACTTACACGTCTGGGAACTGGATGAGCATCACAAAGCGCTCGAAGCTCACGTGCGAATCGTAGAAAATAGGCAAAGCCACTCCATTCTTCGGAAGCAGATCAAAGACCTACTGGAAAACAAATTTAGCATCAGCCATAGCACCTTGGAACTGGAGGACAGCTCCGATGCTCATCGCTGTGGGGATGAGGGAATGATTCGTCCGGAGGATTAAATATCTCTGGGACCAGCGAGAATCTTTGAGAATAATATTTGAGGGTTTTTGTCCTGCTTTGCGTTTAAGGAGGATACATGACTTTTAAGTATTCGATCAGCACATTCGCCCGACGAACGGGGGCTTCCCTTCTCTGTTTGCTTTTGTCGAGTTCCATCTATGCGGAGAATCCCGATTCAGCCCCAAAAGCTTCCTTGGAAGATTTGCAGAGCTACCTTTCGCGAGCGCTCGCGAAAAACCCTCAGCTGGAGGCGTTCGAGCAGCGTTATGAAGCGGCCATGCAGCGAATACCGCAGGCAGCGGCCTTGCCGGATCCTATGTTGCAGGTGACTAGCTTCGTGGAGTCCGTCCAGACCCGCACCGGTCCACAGGAGAATGTATTTATGCTCAGCCAGAAGCTGCCCTGGTTTGGCAAATTAGGTAGCCGAAAAGAAGTCGCTTCAAGCGAGGCTGAAGCTCTTTGGTATGCCTACCAGAATCAACAACTGTCGCTCGTCCGCGAGGTATCGTTGGCCTATTACGAGTATGGATACGCGCAGGAAGCCATTCGTCTAACGGAGGAAAACCGCAACCTGCTGGAGAAGCTGGAGCCCATCGTTGAAGAGAAGGTCAAAGGTGGGGCTGATTTGAATGCCTTGCTCCGTTTGAAAGTAGAAATTGGCAAAGTCGACGACCGCCTCCAAACCCTAAAGCAAAAGCGGGTCGCTCAGTCTGCAAAGCTTGGAGAGCTACTGGCCTTGTCAGATCCATCCGTATTACCATGGCCTAAATGGGACGCTCCAGAACCAGTTGCGCTCGATGGCCCACTTCTCGCCAGAGCGATTCGCGCCAACAATCCCGAGCTACAGATGCTGGAACGGAAAGTTGCCAGTGCCGAAGCACGTCGTGAAATCGCTCGCTTGGAGAGCTACCCCGATATCACGCTCGACCTGAATTACATTCAGATCGGTTCCCCCGAAGTGAACCCGGGCAGGCCGGACGCCGGGCGCGACGCATGGGGTGTGACCGTGGCGGTGAACATTCCTATTTGGTTCGACAAATATGATGCCGCAAAAGCCGAGGCACTCGCCACAAAACGCTCGTTCGAGTACGAATACGAGAACCGCTACAACGCACTAAGTGCTGAACTGTCCGCGAGTTTGTCCACTCTGGAAGACGCAAACCGCCGCCTGAAACTTTACGGCGAGGAGCTGCTGAGCCTTGCCGAGCAAGCAGTCGAGAATAGCCGGACAAGCTATGAGAGCGGACGCACTGGTATTCTGGAAGTGATCGACAGCGAGCGTTCCCAACTCGACCTGCAACTACTTTACTGGAGGGCGGCGGCAGACGCTTGGAAACAACGAATCCTCATCCAAACCTTGGCCAACCAGCCAGTCCTCGGAACTTTTCAAGTCACTCAGTCCTATGAATAAGAAAATCGTTTTCATTCTCACTGGCGCAGTCATCGCAGCCCTGCTCGTAGGCATCGGCCTCGGGCGTGTCATCTTTCCGCCCAGTGACGGCCATGCACATGCCCCTGCCGACACATCCGCAGCAATGGCCGATTCCAACGAGCCGTCGATCTGGACCTGCTCGATGCATCCGCAGATTCAGCAACCGGAACCCGGTGACTGCCCGATCTGCGGTATGGATTTGATTCCACTGGAAAGTGATTCGGGTGCCGACCTCGGCCCACGAGAAATGAGCATGAGCAAAGCATCGCGAGCGTTAGCAGACATTCAGACGAGTGAAGTCATTCGTGAATACCCCGAAGCTGAGATACGCTTAGTCGGCAAACTCGAATATGACGAGACACGGGAAAAGTCTCTGACAGCCCGCTTCCCCGCACGTATCGACGAATTGTTCGTCAATTTCACAGGGATACGTGTAAAAAAAGGCGAGCATCTCGCCAAAGTTTACAGCCCTGATCTACAGACCGCGCAGCGAGAGCTGCTCACATCCTACCGAGCAGACCCGAATAGCTCGATCACACGAGCAGCCAAAGAGAAACTACGACTGTGGGATCTCATGCCAGAACAAATAGAAGCAATAATAGAAAGCGGCGAAGCCAAGGATCACTTCGTCCTAAAGGCGCCTTTAGGCGGAGTGGTCGTCGCAAAGCATGTCAAAGAAGGAGATTACCTCAAGACTGGCGAACCGCTCTTTAAAATCGTCGATCTCTCTGAGCTGTGGGCGTATCTGGATGCCTACGAATCCGACCTACCATGGCTCCGATTTGGGCAAGATGTGGCCTTCACTGTAGAGTCCTTTCCTGGTGAGACCTTTCACGGTCAGATCAGCTTTATCGAACCGGAGGTAGACCGCAAAACCCGCACGATTCCTATTCGTGTCAACGTCCCCAATACAGACGGCAAGTTGAAGCCGGGTATGTTCGTTCGCGGCGTTGTTCAATCACGCATTGCAGAGGACGGACAGGTCTACGCACCTGAATTTGCAGGGAAATGGATTAGCCCCATGCACCCGGAAGTCGTCAAAGACGGCCCCGGCCAATGCGACGTCTGCGGCATGGACCTCGTCCCTGCAGAGGAGTTGGGCTATGTCGCAAGCGAAAAGCAATCGGCCCCTTTGGTCGTGCCCACTTCCGCGGTTCTCCGAACAGGTAAACGTGCCGTCGTCTATGTAGAAAAGCCTGATGCCGAACGCCCCACCTACGAAGGCCGCGAGATCGTTCTCGGCCCACTGGCGGGCGACTATTTTCTCGTCACTTCGGGGCTGGATGCAGGGGAGCGCGTGGTCACGAATGGAGCCTTCAAAATCGACAGTGCTCTACAAATACAAGCGAAGCCGAGCATGATGAATCCAGACGGAGGAGGCTCTGCTCCCGGACATGATCACGGAACGAAATCAGGTGCAACAGATCCGCATGCGGGACACGACATGGCCGCTGCCATCGAACTGAGCGCTGAGCAGGTTACGCAACTGTTAGAGCCGTATCTTGCCATGCAGTCCGCACTTGCGGCGGACAATTTGGACGGAGCCAAGGCGCAAGCAAAAGCCATGATGAAAAGCACCGGACACAGCGGGCCCATGCCCGAACTGCTTCACGACATCATAGCAGCCGAGTCTTTGGATACGATACGACGTCCTCATTTCGAAACACTGTCGAATGCGATGATCGCAGCGGTCAAAAAACACACCAATGCTTTCTCCGGAGAACTACTGCTCATGCATTGCCCAATGGTCTACTCAGACCGTGGTGCTGACTGGCTTCAAAATTCCGAGCCACTGCAGAATCCTTATTTTGGAGCCATGATGCTAAAGTGCGGCGAGGTAAAAGAAACTCTCGGAATGGAACCAACAGATCACAGCGAGCATGCCCACTAAATCGAACAATCCCATAAACGGCCTGATTCGCTTCTGTCTCGAAAACAAGCTGGTCGTCATTCTTTTTACCGTCGTCTTGATCGTATGGGGAATCGCAGTCGCCCCCTTCGACTGGGAGTCGGAAATAATCCCACGTGACCCAGTGCCAGTCGATGCCATCCCGGACATCGGAGAAAACCAGCAAATCGTTTTCACCGAATGGATGGGCCGCTCACCGCAGGATATCGAAGACCAGATTACGTATCCGCTGACGACGGCCCTGCTCGGGCTCCCCGAGGTCAAGACGATCCGGAGCTACTCCATGTTCGGCTTCTCGTCGATCTACATCATTTTCAAGGACGATGCGGAGTTCTATTGGACGCGCTCTCGAATCCTCGAAAAGCTCAATAGCCTACCATCAGGCACCTTGCCTCAAGGCGCCTCTCCTCAGCTCGGCCCCGATGCAACCGCGCTCGGCCAAGTGTTCTGGTATACACTCGAAGGCATAAGTACTGAGGGTGAGCCCACCGGTGGCTGGGATCTGGACGAACTTCGGAGCACGCAGGACTGGTATGTGCGCTACGCACTACAGGGAGTCGATGGCGTAGCCGAAGTGGCATCCATCGGCGGCTACGTCAAAGAGTATCAAGTCGATGTGGATCCTGATGCATTACGAACCTATGGCATCGCACTCCACGAGGTATTTGACGCAGTGCGTGGCAGCAATCTGGACGTCGGGGCACGCACCATAGAAATCAATGCGGTCGAATATGTCGTTCGAGGCCTCGGCTTTATTGAGGATCTCGACGACCTACGCAAAACCGTCATCACCCAGCGGGACAATGTGCCCATCACGCTCGATGAAATTGCTGAAATCGAATTTGGACCTGCACTTCGTCGCGGTGCACTGGACAAAGCTGGAGCGGAAGCCGTCGGGGGTGTCGTCGTCACACGCTACGGCGAAAATCCCTTGGCAGTCATCAAGCGGGTCAAAGAAAAGATAAAGGATATTTCACCCGGCCTCCCAAAGAAGACGCTCGCGGATGGAACAGTCAGCCAAGTCGAGATCGTGCCGTTCTATGATCGCACTGGTCTGATATACGAGACACTTGGCACGCTGGAAGATGCCGTGCGCCAACAGATTCTGGTCACGATCATCGTGGTCGTGCTGATGTTGCTCCACCTGCGCAGCGCAGCGCTAGTCTCCGGCGTATTACCGCTCGCGGTGCTCTTTTCATTCATCGGCATGAAGCTCTTCGGGGTCGATGCCAACGTCGTCGCCCTCTCAGGTATCGCAATCGCCATTGGCACCATCGTCGATATGGGCGTGGTGCTCATAGAGAATATACTCAAGCATCTGGATGACGCAGCGCCCGAGGAGAGCCGACTTGAAGTGGTTTACCGAGCTTGCACAGAAGTTGCCAGCGCAGTGGTCACTGCAGTCCTCACGACCGTGATCAGCTTCCTGCCCGTGTTCACAATGGAAGCAGCAGAAGGAAAACTCTTTCGTCCCTTGGCCTACACCAAGACCTTTGCCCTGATCGGCTCCATTATAGTGGCGCTCACGATCATCCCGCCTCTGGCACACTGGTTCATCGCAGGCCGCTACAAATCTCACTTAGCCAAGTTTGGCCTTTGGGGAGGCATCGGGATTATCGGCTTACTAGGGGCATTGCTCATCTCGTGGTTTCCCTGGTGGCTTGGGGCATTGATGCTCATCGCGGCAGCTTTCCACATCGCGAGCCCGAAAATTCCTGAGAAGGCACAACGGGGTGTCTTGTTTAGTTTCAACTTCGTCGTCGCAGTGTTCGTCGCTATTTGGCTGGCAGCTGATTGGAAGCCTCTTGGTCCAGAAGCGCAATGGCACAACATTGCCTTCGTCCTTCTGACAGTCGGAGGGCTCCTCGGCTTCTTTTATCTCTTCATCCGGTTCTATGCCAAAATGCTCGCGTTTATATTACGCATTAAAACCGCCTTCATCGCATTCAGTTGCCTGATTGTCGTCTTTGGTTTCACGACTTGGCTGGGATGGGGTAAGGTCTTCGGATGGATGCCGGATTCTATCCAATCCAGCAAACCTTTCGTGAGCATGGCGCATGCGGTCCCCGGCTTGGGTAAAGAATTTATGCCAGACCTCGACGAGGGCTCCTACCTACTCATGCCCACCACCATGCCACACGCTTCTATAGGTGAAGTCATGGATGTGCTGCGCAAACAGGACATGGCGATCAACGCGATTCCTGAGGTTGAGAGTGCCGTGGGTAAACTCGGGCGCGTGGAGAGTCCGCTTGACCCAGCTCCCATCTCAATGATCGAAACCATCATCTCCTACAAATCTGAGTTTATTACCGACGAAGACGGTCGCATTCTGACCTTCGCCTACGACAAATCAAAAGACAGGTTTGAGCGCGATGGAGCCGATGAGTTGATACCAGATGATAACGGAAGCCCTTTTCGCCAGTGGCGGGATCATATCGAAAGTCCAGATGACATCTGGGATGAAATTGTAAAAGCCGCCACCATCCCCGGAACAACCTCCGCTCCAAAGCTTCAACCAATCGCCGCCCGGATCGTCATGTTACAAAGCGGGATGCGGGCACCGATGGGACTCAAGGTTTACGGTCCTGATCTGGAAACACTCGAAAAGGTGGCACTCGATATCGAGGCGAACTTAAAACAGGTTCCTTCGATCAAAGCAGAAGCGGTTCTAGCCGACCGGATCGTGGGCAAGCCCTACCTGGAAATCGACATCGACCGCGATGCCATCGCTCGCTACGGCGTAAAGATCAAGATGGTGCAGGATGTCATCGAAGTTGCCATCGGAGGGAAGCCCATCACGCAGACTGTTGAAGGGCGCGAACGGTATCCCGTCCGAGTGCGCTACATGCGTGAGCTGCGTGATACAATTGAATCTATCGAGGAGATACTGGTTGCAGCTCCCGATGGCACCCAGATCCCACTGCGTGAACTTGCTGCCATCAACTATCTACGTGGCCCACAAGTCATCAAAAGCGAAGATACTTTTCTGGTCGGCTATGTCATCTTCGACAAGCGCGACGGCTACGCCGAAGTCGAGGTCGTCGAGCAGGCCCAGGACTTTCTCCAACAGAAAATTGAAAGCGGTGAACTCAATATCCCCGCCGGAGTCAGCTACAAGTTTACCGGCAGTTACGAGAACCAAGTGCGTGCCGAAAAGAAACTCCGAGTCGTCATGCCAATCGCTCTCTTTGCGATCTGGCTGATTCTCTATTTTCAGTTCAAGCGTGTTTCGACAACACTTCTTGTCTTCTCCGGCATCCTCTTCGCTTGGTCCGGCGGCTTCATCCTTATCTGGCTCTACGGGCAGCCCTGGTTCATGGACTTTAGTCTATTCGGACACAACCTGCGCGAGCTCTTCCAGATGAGCACGATCAACCTTAGTGTAGCCGTCTGGGTGGGGTTTCTCGCACTGTTTGGTATTGCGACAGACAACGGCGTCATCGTTTGCACCTATCTACAGCAGATCTTCACCGAGAAGAACCCGAAAACTTTAGAAGAAATCCGAGCCGCCACAGTGGAAGCCGGCAACCGCCGCGTCCGCCCCGCAATGATGACCAGCGCCACCACCATACTCGCACTGCTGCCCGTGCTTACCTCAGTCGGGCGTGGATCCGATATCATGGTGCCCATGGCCATCCCATCGTTCGGCGGCATGTTGCTTGCCATCCTCACAATCTTTGTCGTGCCCGTCCTCTATTGCGGACTGGCAGAAATCACCCACCGATTCAAATCCATCACAACCCGATAGAAATATGAAAAAACTACCAGCACTCACCCTCAGTCTTCTCCTTAGTGCCGCAGGCGCATTCGCGCATAGCGACGCGTTCAAACCAGAGTTAGTCGACACCCTAATTGCTCCTTACCTAGCGATTCAGAAAGGCTTGGCAGACGATGATCTGAAAGCCGCTCAAACAGGTGCGAAACAATACCTCGAAGCCATGAACAAAGCCCCCCACGAGGCTGAGGCTCACAAAGAGACAGCCAAACTGACAGAACCAGCAAAGATGATCACAGCAGCCTTAGATATAAAAGCAGCCCGAACGGCATTCCTCAGCCTGTCACAAGAGGTGACTACACTGGTCGAGCACATCGGGACAACTCAAGACACACCCCTCTACATTGCCCACTGCCCCATGGCTTTTAATAATGAAGGCGGCAGCTGGCTTCAAGCCGACAAAACAGTATCCAATCCATACTACGGGTCCATGATGCTACGCTGCGGCAGTATTCAAAAACTGATTAGCGGAAGATAAAAAAAAGAAGTAAACGCCCGCAACAAGGAAGAGTTCGTAACCTGTGGTGGAGTAAGCCTGAAAGAAGTGGACTTTCGAACGATGGAAAGCAAGCTCGCCACCGGTTTGCACTTTGCCGGAGAGTGCCTCGACTTCGACGGTATCACCGGCGGATTTAATTTTCAGGCCGCCTGGACGACCGGATATTTGGCAGGTCAGTCCATTGCCATGCAAACAGGGAGCTAACTTGCCTTGGCACAAACCGAAACCGTTTTTTCCAGAGCCTCCTCCAAAAAACCACGGGGTTCCCGGGCCCGCAGTTCCGGGTTATAAAGTTCCAAGGATACTGGTCCTGTGTAATTAATCTCTCTTAAATTATTAAGGGTATCCACCAAGGGTAAAACACCGTCCCCCGGAAGCACTCTTTTTGCATCATCCATACGGTTGTGAGGCTCGATACCTGGTGGACAGTCAGAGAATTGAAAAATGGTTATAAAATCACCCTTCATATTTTTAAAATCTGAGATTTTAGACCCTCCCAAATACATATGATAAATATCAGGAATTATCTGTGCATTTTTTCGTTTCGATCCAAGAGCAACCTTTTTGGCTTCTTCAATGGTGGAAAGTCCGGGAAAGAAATTAAGAAAGACGACGCCTGCCCCGATGCCATAATCATTATTAGCTATGTCCAGAACCTGACCATAGCACCAGGATGCAACTTCTGAATCAAACAACTTCTTTTTCTTAAAGTTTGGAATGACCTGTACATTCTGGCTGCCAATTTCAGTAACCATGCGCAAACGGTCTCGATGCTCATCCATACGTTTTTTGAAAGCCTCCTTGCTTACATCCAAGGCGTTCCATAACCCGATAACACTGGGTACATAAAGCCCGAGATCGGTAATATGTTTACCCAAATCTGAAAGGCTTCCTCCCTTTTTCTCAAAATCAGCAAGTTCTCGATCCCAAGGTTCAATGCAGTCAAAACCTGCCTCCGCAGCAAGTTCGACTTTTTTTTCAATTCCAAGCTTTTTGTCCAAGGTTGCAGTATCCAGGCAGATTGGCCAAAAACTGCGTCCGTTCTGCCAAGTATTTTTACTTTCTGATTTAGCCAAAGCGATACCGTCAGGTGCAAGCAACGAAAAGCTACTTAAAGCAAGCGATGACTGAAGGAATGATCTTCTATTCATAAACCCATGAATAGAATGTGCTAAGATATACATTCAAGATAATTGTAATTTTTTTCTAAAACAAAGGCTTCAAGTTGCCAACTGCCTGAAATCTTAATAGTCAATCAAGTCATGAATCTTAGCACCTTTTTTGAACATCTCGATGAAGTGGATGAACTGACCTTCGTTCTCCCCAATGGCACTCATGTTCCTCCGCACTTTCACCTGACCGAGGTCGCATTGGTCACCAAGAAATATGTGGACTGCGGAGGCACGCAGCGTGATGAGCAGGTCATCAGCTTTCAGCTATGGAGTGCGGATGACTATGATCACCGCCTTGCACCCTGCAGGGCTTACGGCATCGTGGAACGGGCCCAGGAAGCACTTGAATTTGGCAACTTGGAGGTGGAAGTCGAATACCAGTCCGACACCATCGGCCGGTACGGATTGGACTTTGCCCAAGGTCGCTTCCAGCTCACCGCCAAGCAGACGGACTGCCTGGCTAAAGATAAGTGTGGTATCCCCGGTGCCGAACCCGCAAAGATTGATCTAGTTGAATCATCCGCTCCCTCTTGCTCTCCGGAGTCGGGTTGTTGCTAAGAAGATTTCATAGATGCCTAAGACTTTATAAATTGATTCTCTGAGAAACAATTGAGACCACGCGTCATTCTACTGACCATAAAGCTCCTCAAACTCAAATAGATTTTACGGTCAAGTCCCCACTCCCCAAAGAATCGTTGTACATATTAAAAAGTTCGATTTTTCGAAATCCCCATCTAGCAGCTTATAGTTTTCAAGCTCTCCTCAGGTTTATCCCCACAAAGCAGGTTCTCGAATGGGAGTTGAGGTAAAATAGCCTAATTCCTTGATTACCCGTAATAAATTAGAGGTATGTCCCAAAGGAACGAGCTGTTTTCGTTAAGAATTAGGGACTCTATAAGCAGATTCTCAATGTTGGAAAAT
>Ga0181596_10001854_pt1 | contig 20854 bp, 21 predicted proteins | sample 041ome_6_FD_148655 | JGI IMG/M metagenome (GOLD analysis project Ga0181596, IMG submission 148655) | Coastal salt marsh microbial communities from the Groves Creek Marsh, Skidaway Island, Georgia - 041402US metaG (spades assembly) | ecosystem: Environmental > Aquatic > Marine > Intertidal zone... | reverse complement strand
GCTTTGGGTCGCGCAGTTGCGCGATGGCCTTGGAAAGATCGTTTATCATATGCGTCTCGCGGGACAGGTGCCTGCCCCATCTCCTATCTCTAGTAGTCTGGCGTCGCGGCGCTATACTCTACGCTTGATTCGGATATGGAGCTTCATAGCGTATGGCGCAAGCTGGGCTTGATGTAATGGCTCTCGGCAATGCAATTGTCGATGTGATTGCGAAGGTGGACGATGCTTTTCTGGCGTCTCACAACCTTCCCAAAGGCGGAATGACTTTGATCAACGCTGATCAAGCGACCGCTATTTATGATGCGATGGGACCAGCGCGTGAGGTGTCTGGCGGGTCTGCGGCCAACACGGCAGCTGGCATTGCCTCATTTGGCGGCAAAGCCGGTTTCATCGGGCGCGTACGCGATGATCAGCTCGGCCAGATTTTCGAGCATGACATTCGCGCTATTGGGGTTGGGTACGAAACGCCTCATGCAACGTCTGGTCTGCCGACTGCCAGATGTTTCGTGTTTGTGACGCCAGATGCTGAGCGCACGATGATGACATTCCTCGGTGCTTCGACGGAAATTGCGCCGAATGATGTTTCGGCAGACGCCCTTGGCGGTGCTAAAATTCTATACATTGAAGGCTACCTTTGGGATCAGCCGGCGGCGAAAGCGGCGGTATTGAAAGCGGCTGATCTTGCCCACGCAGCGGGTGCCAAAGTTGCGTTTTCTCTGTCGGATAGCTTCTGTGTGGAGCGGCATCGCGACGAATTCAAATCTCTTTTGCGGGACCAGGCAGACATCGTATTCGCCAATGAAGCGGAAATTATGGCGCTGTATGAGACACAATCATTCGAGGAGGCGGCAGATCATGCGGCCCTGGATGTTGGCGTTGCTGTATTGACCCGTGGTGCGGCTGGATCGCTTGCAATCGCTGGGGAAGAGCGCGCTTCGGTGCCCGCTGAAGACGCTGGTACAGTCATCGACACCACAGGGGCTGGTGACCTCTACGCTGCTGGGTTCCTCTATGGTTGGGCGACGGGACGCGAACTTGAAACTTGCGCCAGACTTGGCGGTTTAGCTGCAGCTGAAGTGATTTCACATTTGGGCGCGCGCCCGGAGACGTCTCTTGCAGACCTCGCCACCAGACACGGCCTCTAGCGCCCAACCTTTGACTGGGGGTGGCGGTGCCAGCAGCGCCCGTAGTCCGCTTGGCGTTGGCCCGAGGGCGCGGCGTATCCGGCTGATTGGTGGTCTCGTGCTGTTCGTCTACGTGGCGACGCACTATCTGAACCACATGCTTGGCCTGCATTCCCTGGCCCTCATGGAAGCCGGACGTGACTGGTTCCTGGCTGTATGGCGCTTCCCGCCGCTTGAGATCATTTTGGCGCTGTCGCTCGTCAGCCATGTGGCACTGTCGCTGCTGAAGGCGGCGCAGTCGCGCACATTCAAGATGACCAAGTGGGAATGGGCGCAGCTTGCCCTGGGTTTAGCGATACCCTTCCTGCTGGCGGGCCATGTCATCGGTACGCGCGGCCTGTCTCTGCGGGATGGGCTGACGGATATGTACGCTTGGTCCGTGTGGGCGCTATGGCCGTCAAATGCTCTACTCCAAGGCATCGCGATATTTACCGTATGGGCGCATGGCTGCATCGGCCTGCATTTCTGGCTGCGCCTACGGACCTGGTACGCGCCACTCGCACCCTGGCTGCTGGGTTTGGCTGTGCTGTGGCCAGTACTGGCCTATGCCGGGTTTGCGGATGCAGGCCAGGAAATCCAGCGCATGATTGCCGCCAACCGGGACTGGGTTAAAGACCTGTTGAACACAGTCGGCTTTGGCGGAAGCGACTCCTTCAACTGGGTAAAGAGCACAACTGAGACCGCCAAAATTGGCGCAGGTGTATCGATTGCCATCGCCGCCATCTGGCGCACGCTGTCATGGTACAGGGCTAAGCGGGCGCAGGGCGTTAAGGTTCTGTATCCGGACGGAACCAGCATTCAGGTCGCACCCGGCGTGTCTGTGCTGGAAGCGAGCCGTTTGGCCGGCGTGCCCCATGCAAGTGTGTGCGGCGGGCGTGGGCGCTGCTCGACCTGCCGTGTCCGAATTACCAGCGGATTAGATGATGCACCAGCGCCAGACGAAGGCGAGCTTAAGGTGCTGAAACGGATCAATGCATCAGATGGCGTTCGATTGGCCTGCCAACTCCGACCCAACAAAAACATCGCCGTAGCGCCGCTACTGCCGCCGAACGCGACCCCGAAGGATGCCCGGTCCCGCGCTGATCACGAGACTGGGGCGGAGCGTGAGATCGCGATCATGTTCGTAGATATTCGTGCATTTACAAAGATTTCTGAAGATAAGTTACCATTCGACATCGTCTTCTTGCTCAACCAATATTTCCGCGCAATGGGGGAGGCGATTGAGCAGAATGGTGGGCAGCTCGATAAATGCATCGGTGATGGCATCATGGCGCTGTTTGGCATCCAGGCCGGGCCGGGCGCTGGGTGTCGACAGGCGCTAGCAGCCACGGCTCAGATGTCGACAGCGCTTGATGAATTGAACCGCACGCTTGCCAATGATCTTGATGCGCCGCTGCGCATCGGCGTTGGCGTGCATGTGGGGCCAGTGATTGTTGGCGAGATGGGCTACCAGAATGCGACCTCCGTTACCGCTATTGGCGATGCTGTGAATGTCGCGAGCCGGTTGGAGCCGATGACGAAAGAGTACGGTGCGGAAGCCATCGTCTCGCAAGAAGTGTTGACGACTGCTGGCATTCCAGCCGGGTCTTTCCCCGTGACAACCGTCGAAGTGCGTGGCCGCGATGCGCCTTTGGACGTTGTGGTTCTAAAGACAGGCTCCACCATCGCCACGGCCCTGGAGGCCGCAGGGGCCGAAGGGTGAAGGCTTGAAAGCCGATTGGCGCCAGCGGCTGAGGATCGCGCTGACGGTCTACATGCGACCGCGTCTCCTGCTGATTCTCGCACTTGGTTTCGCAAGCGGCCTGCCGTTCCTAATTACCTCATCGACGTTGACGATCCGGCTGAGGGAATCTGGCATTGATTTGGGGGCCATTGGCCTGTTCTCGCTTGTTGGCATTCCCTATGCCTTTAAGTTCCTGTGGGCACCGCTGCTAGACTTGGTCCGCCCGCCGGGATTTGGCCGAAAGATGGGGCTTCGCCGGTCGTGGATATTGGTGATCAATCTTCTTCTGATCGGCTTTATCGCCATCCTTGGCTTGATCGAGCCAAATGATGCGTCGATCTATTTGATCGCACTCGTGGCGCTCACGGTCTCGTTTCTGTCCGCTACCCAAGACGTTGCCATTGACGCCTATCGCATCGAATTGCTGAAGGTCGAGGAATACGGGGCCGGTGCAGCGATGGCAGTTTACGGCTTCAGAGTGGGCATGTTGATGGCCACGGCGGGCACGCTTTATCTTGCAGATGGCTTCAATTGGGAAATCGCTTACGCCGCGACTGGGGCGACGCTGCTCGTTGGCGTAATCGCGATCTGCTTGGCACCGGAACCGCCGCGACAAGAGGTTGAGCCAAAGAAGGATGTCGCATTTGGCCGTCTCGTATGGGACGCCTATGTGGAGCCGCTGCAAGAGTTTGTCAGCCGCCGGGGCTGGTTGGTCGTTCTGGCATTCGTGCTTCTGTTCAAGTTCGGCGATGCGTTGTTGAGCCAGATGGTTGGCGCGCTGTATGTCGATTTGGGTTTTGAGAAATCAACGATTGCGACTGTTAGCAAGCTTTTTGGGTTTGTGGCTATTTTGGTCGGCACGTTCATGGGCGGTCTGTTGATTGCCGTGTGGACTATGGGTCGGGTTTTGCTTCTCGCGGGCATTCTGCAGGCGATCTCAAACCTGGGCTTTTGGCATTTGCATCAAGTCATTGGCGATGGTGGGGCGGCAGGCGGGGATGAGCCATATTTCAATCTCTTGAGCTGGGTTGTCGGCTTCGAAAATTTCGCATCCGGCCTCAGCCAAACAGCGTTCGTCGCCTTCGTTATGATGCTGTGCGACAAGCGGTTTGCGGCGGCGCATTTCGCATTCATTACTTCGATCATGGCGTTTTCGCCCAAGGTGATGGTGGCACCCGCTGGGTTCGTCGCAGAATGGCTGGGGTGGAGTGATTTTATCCTGCTAACAGCTTTTGCGGCCTTGCCAGGGATCGCATTGCTGATATGGATGCGATCAATATACCCGGATGTTTGGCGGGATCAGTATTCCAAGGAGAATTGAGCAATGCGCGTCGGTGTCCCATCGGAAATTAAGACCCATGAATATCGCGTCGGCCTAACGCCGATCAGTGTGCGTGAACTGGTCCATCACGGCCATGAGGTACTGCTGCAGGATAACGCGGGCGTTGGGTCCGGTTATTCGAACGCAGACTATGAGCGCGTTGGCGGCAAGATCGTCGCGACGGCCAAGGATGTGTTCGATGCCGCCGATATGGTCGTGAAGGTGAAGGAGCCGCTGGCACCTGAGATTGCGATGCTGCGCAAGGGCCAATTGCTATTCACATATCTGCACTTGGCGGCAGACAAGAAACAGACCGAAGGCCTGATGGCATCTGGCTGCACGGCAATTGCCTATGAGACCGTGACAGCGGATGACGGCAGCCTGCCGCTTCTGGCACCGATGAGCGAAGTCGCTGGCCGCATGGCGGTGCAGGTCGGCGCGCACTGCCTTGAGAAAGAGCAGGGCGGGCGTGGCATGTTGCTTGGTGGCATTCCGGGCGTTGGTGTTGCGGACGTTGTGGTTATCGGCGGCGGGTCCGTTGGTGCGAACGCAGCGCGGATGGCTATGGGCCTGGAAGCGCGCGTTACCGTACTCGATAAATCCATTCCGCGCCTGCGGGAGCTTGAGCTGCAATACGGCACGACGCTCAACACGATTTATTCCACGGTCGGTGCGTTAGAACAGCTTCTGGCAAAAGCAGACCTGGTGATTGGAGCTGTGCTGGCACCGGGTGCCGCGGCACCCAAGGTCGTTAGCCGTGAGATGATCAAACTCATGCCGCAGGGCTCAGTCGTGGTTGATGTTGCGATCGACCAAGGCGGCTGCTTCGAAACAAGCCGCCCGACCAGCCATGATAACCCGACCTATGTTGAGGAAGGCGTGATCCACTATTGCGTCACCAACATGACGGGTGCGGTGCCGCGCACATCTACCCAAGGCCTTAGCAATGCGACGCTGCCATTTGTACTCGCATTGGCGAACAAGGGGTGGCAACAGGCATGCCGGGATGACAAGCACCTGCTGGAAGGGCTGAATATTCATGATGGCCACGTGACCTATGAAGCCGTCGCGCGGGATCTGAACCTTGCCTATAAACCGGCGGCGGAAATGCTTTAGTCGCGGTTACACGCAGCCTAGAATCGGCTTAGGTTGGCACCATGTCTGAACCTGCCATCCTTGCTGAACCTGAGCCCGTCGTCCTGCCCGATGCAGAGCGTGAGAGTTTGCTTGCAATGCTGCAGGAAGTGTTCGGCTATCCATCGCTTCGCCCTGGCCAGGAGGATGTGATCGGTGCCGTTATGCGCGGCGATAACGTGCTGGCCGTTATGCCAACGGGTGCGGGCAAATCCATGTGTTTCCAGCTCCCGGCATTGGCGCGGGGCGGGCTCTGTGTCGTCGTCTCTCCGTTGATCGCATTGATGCGAGACCAGGTGGCGGCGTTGCGCGCTGTGGGCGTTGAGGCAGGCAGCCTGAATTCATCGACCACGCCCGAAGAAGCCGACAGAATTTTTGGGGCGCTAGAGGATGACCGCTTGCGGCTGCTCTATCTTTCGCCCGAACGCCTGGCCAGCGGCAATGCGCGCTTTCTGGATGACGCAAAGGTCGATCTGCTGGCGATTGATGAAGCCCATTGCGTTTCTCAATGGGGCCATGATTTTCGGCCAGAATATGCGCAGCTCGGTGATGTGCGCCGACGCTTGGGTGACGTCCAAACAATTGCCTTAACCGCGACCGCAGACGCCGCCACCCGGGATGATATCGCTGGACGCTTGTTTGACGCCCCACCCCATACCGTCGTCCATGGTTTTGACCGCCCGAACCTGCGCCTCGCAATGCAGCCAAAGAACAGTCCGCGCCGCCAAATCGCGGACTTTGTGGCCCGCTACCCTGGCGAAAGCGGCATCGTCTATTGTAATTCCAGGAAGCAGACGGAGCAGTTGGCGCAAGACCTTTCAGCCAAGGGGCTCAGGGCGCTCTCTTATCATGCCGGCATGATGACAGAGGCGAGGGAGGATGCGCAGGACCGTTTTTTGAAGGAGGACGGCGTTATCGTTTGCGCGACGGTCGCGTTCGGGATGGGCATTGATAAGCCGGACGTACGCTACGTCGCTCACGCGGGCCTGCCGAAAAGCATTGAGGCCTATTATCAGGAGATTGGTCGCGCCGGGCGTGATGGCCTGCCAGCCGATACGCTCACCCTTTACGGCATGGATGATATCCGCCTGCGCCGCATGCAAATCGATGATGGCGACGCGACGGATACGCAGAAGGCTATTGAGCGCCAGCGTCTAAACGCACTGGTATCCCTCGCCGAAGCGCCACAATGCCGTCGCCAAACGCTGCTGGCCTATTTCGGCGAAGACGCGGAGCCTTGTGGCAATTGTGACCTGTGCACCGGCGATATTGAGCGGTTCGATGGAACGGTCGACGCACAAAAGGCGCTCTCCGCCATTCTTCGCACGGGGCAGCGCTTTGGTATGGAGCATGTAATCAATGTGCTGCGAGGCGATATGACCGAACGGGTGACCAAGTTTGGCCATGACGCGCTGCCAACCTTCGGCGTTGGCAAAGACAGAAGCATGCAACAATGGCGAGCGATTTTCCGCCAACTCTATGCGCTTGGCATAGCAACGGTAGAGCTTGGCGAATACGGTGCCTGGGTCGTCGGCCCCAATGGCCGCGCAGCGCTGAAGGGGGAGGCCAAGGTGATGTTGCGCCTGGACCCATTGAACACAGCTGGCCGCAAACCACGCCGCGAACGCGGGGCGGCCGCACCGTTGCCTGATAATGTGGACGAAAGCCTACTCTCCGCTTTGAAGGCTCGCCGCCGTGAATTGGCGACAGAACTATCGGTCCCGGCCTATGTTGTCTTCCCAGACCGCACCCTGATCGAGATCGCGGCCGAACGCCCCAAATCCATGGCCGCCATGGGCAGCATTCATGGCGTTGGCGCTAAGAAACTAGAGAAGTTTGGCCAGGCCTTCCTCGACGTGATCAGTGGCGAATAGGCTTGCCCGTCCTCTAGCCGTCATAGCCTTCCAGCAGGTGCCCGCGTGTTTTTAGGAAGCGGGAGTGTTCGGGCATGTACCAGTCCATCTTGCCGGGGCCGTTACGCAGTGATGCAGGGTTGTCGAGCCATAGGCGGATCAGGTGGCGTTGTTGGTCTTGCCCATCTTCAAATGCTGTTCGGGAATGCAGGACCATAAAGTTGTTCAGGATTTGAAGGTCGCCCCGCTCAAGGGCCATAGAGACCTGGACTTCTGGTCTGGCGATCACGCTATCAACGAAATCGAGGGCTGCGGTTTCTTCAGGGGTGAATTTCACGCCTTCTGGGCCGCAATAGTCGATGGAGGGGCGGACATAGATGATGTGGAAGTGATCATCATATGCAGCGAACACGGGCGTGCGCCAAGGCGTATATGTGGGATCATCCGGATCGCGCTCGTCGCGGCGGTGGTGATGAAATCCGCGTTCCAAAACGGGCAAGTGCTGCGGCGCTTCGGCCAGGACGGCATTATATATCGCCGGGCCACTTACGATCAGGCTGCGTCCACCCCTGGGCGCTGTCTTCAGGCAGAGCAGGCTAACGGCATTGGCACCGTCCGCATGAAACGGCAATTCTTTGTTCCCGTAATGACCGCGTGCCTGGGGGCCAAGGCCCCGGCCTTTATCGGATACATCGACCACATACTCGCCAATCCGGTTTTGGATTGCGATATTGCCGAAATGCGCCATTAGGCCGGTATAGGCCAGTGCTGTATCTGCATAGTCATACCGCTCCGTCGGAAAGCTAGAGAGCAGTGCGAAGCCGGGCGCTTGATCCACATCACGGGCAACCGCTTGGATGAATTCAGCACTTTTCAGCAGTGGAAAATGGTCAGTGCGGATATCGCGTGGGTGCAAATTGGCAGCGCGGAGGGCGGGTAGGGCGCGGTCAATCTCGTCCACCAGCACGTCTGGTATGGGCCGGACCCAGGATCGGTCGTCCGGATAATCATCCCGGCCCCATACGGATGCGTCCTGGATTGCTTGGCCTGGAGCAAATCGTCCGGGAGCAAATACAGCGGTATCCATGACTGTGCCTCTATGTTCTGACGATAATCTCTCTAAACTATGCCTCTCCCACCTGTGCCAGCAAGAGAGGTTATTCAGATGCCATTCACGCCCCAAACCGCTGCTGAAGCATTGCTCGCGCGTCTCCATGCGAATGGCCTTGATGCACTGTTCGCGAATGGCGGCACTGATTTTGCCTCAATCATTGAAGCCTATGCGCGGGGTGGGCCAGTGGGGGCCGTCTTTCCAGAACCTGTGATTGCACCCCATGAAACGGCTGCGGTTGCCATGGCCCATGGGCGTTATCTGGCGACGGGCAAACCGCAGGCGATCATGGCGCATGTCACGGTTGGCCTCGCCAATTGCGTAATGGGCGTCGTGAATGCTGCTGCCGATAATGTGCCGCTGATCGTGATGGCCGGGCGCACACCGATTACGGAAGGCGCACGGCCCGGTTCACGGGACGTACCGATCCATTGGGGGCAGGACCTGCGGGACTCAGCGTCCATGGTCCGGTCCGCATGCAAGTGGGAATACGAGCTTCGGTATGGTGAGGAAGTGGAGGCAGTGATCGACCGCGCCGTCGCCGTCGCCATGACGGAGCCTCGAGGTCCAGTCTATCTGGCATTGCCTCGTGAACCGCTTGCGGAAACCCTGCCACCAAGTGCGGTGAATACACCGATGCGCGCCGCACCCTCCGGCCCGCTCCGCCCGGCTGTTGCTGATGTCGATGCCGCGGCGGATTTGCTGAAGGCTGCAAAACGTCCGTTGCTGATTTCCAGCAGGGGCGATGCTGATGGCCGGACTGGTGCAGCTGTGCAGGCGCTCGCAGAGAAATGCGGCTTTCCCGTCGCCGAGTTCTGGCCAACGCGTAATGTTATGGCGAGCGACCACCCGTTGCATGCAGGTTTTGAAACCGGCCCATTGTTGGCTGAAGCCGATGTTGTTGTCTGTGTAGATGCGCTGGTGCCTTGGATTATCAAGCGCGTTGACCTGCCTGCGGATTGCAAGGTTATCCAGCTTGGCGCTGATCCGCTGTTCGGTCGTTTCCCTACCCGCGGTTTCCCGGTTGACATTGCCCTCGCTGGGGATCCAGCAGAAGCCTTAGGGGCCTTAGCGGCGGCGCTGCCGACAAATACTGATCGCCAGGATACATTGAAGACGACGCTGGCTGCGGACCGTGAAGCCCGGATGGCGAAGGCGGCAGAAGCCGGAACACCAATGCAGCCAGCCTATGTCAGTGCTGCCGTATCCGCCGCCATTGGGCGGGACGGCATTATTATGAATGAGCTTGGGGTGCAGCCCGGCTACATCACGACGAATGGGCCAAACCGGTTCTTCGGTCACTCGCTCTCTGCGGGGCTCGGCTGGGGCTTTCCGTCCGCACTTGGGATGGCGCACGCGAAACGAGATGCGCTGGTTGCCGCCTGTATCGGCGATGGCTCCTATATGTTCGCGAACCCGGTCGCCTGCGGTCAGATTTCAGAAGCGCTTGGCCTGCCGATCCTGGTCGTGGTGATGCACAACGGCGTATGGAATGCTGTCCGCCGGTCCACTTTGTCGATGTATCCAGATGGCGTGGCAGCGAAGGCGAACGCCATGCCGATCACATCTTTGGAGCCTGCCCCAGATTATGCCCTAATCGCCACGGCCAATCGTGGATGGAGCGAGCGGGTGTCTGACCCCGCGCGTTTGCCTGAAGCGCTCGCGGAAGCCGTCCGCGTCATCCGTGAAGAAAAGCGTATGGCGACGTTGGAGGTGATGGTTGGCTATTAGCGTCCGAAAGGCAGGGCCAGATGACGCTGCTGGGTTATTGGCACTCTCAGAGCGTGTTGCCGCCGATGCACCCTACTTTTTGGCCTATGACGTGGACCCAGCATCTGGTGCCGACATGCTTCAGGCCAAGCTCGGGGCCGCTGCAAACAGCAGTGATTGCGTGTGGGTGGCTGTGGGTGATGGCAGCGTTCAGGGCGCTTTGTTGGCTCGCGCACACGCGCATCCAGCGTTCACAGGCGTTATCCAGCTTGGCTTGAGCGTGCACCCGGATCATCGCCGTGAAGGCTTAGGGCGGGCGCTCATGATGACTGCGATCACTTGGGCGAGGGCGCAAAGCTGTCGCCGACTTCAGCTTGCGGTCGTGGCTTCAAATAGGCCAGCACTCGCACTGTTCGAAAGCGTAGGGTTTGTGGCTGAAGGCGCATTGCGGGACGCTGCGGAGATTGATGGTGTCCGCCATGATGTCATTCCCATGGGCCTTATTTTGAATTGATCTTGCGCGTCTCAGTTTGCCGCATATGATCCACTCAAATTCTGTATTTAGGAGAGCGCGCGATGGAGCCGCCCGAAATCGTTAAAACTGAACAGTCCCGTGTCGCGTGTGACGGTGGTGATGGTGCGCTTGGCCATCCGCGTGTGTTCCTGGATATGGGCGCATCAGGCAAGGTCGATTGCCCGTATTGTGGCCGCCGGTTTGAGTTGGCCGAAGGTGCAGCAGCCGCACACTAAGCGACTGCTGCAGGATTCGGGTCAGGACCCTAATATCAGGCTTTCGTCTGGTTGGACGGGAACATGTTCCGCTGGGCATCTGCGTCCATTTCCGTCTTGAAGGTATGCTTCGCGGCAAGCGCAGTTGCGCGCTCGGCTGCGGGGCGGGCGCTGATTTCATCAATCATCCGCTTCAGGTGCGGTAGGTCAGCCCACGCATCAGCATCAATCACTATGTGGAGCAAGCGCGCCCAGCCCCATGTCGCCATGTCGACGATGGAATAGTTATCGCCCAGGATATAGGGGCGATCAGCAAGACGATCATTCAGGATGCCGTAGTGGCGCTTTGCCTCGAACCGGTAACGGTTGATGGCATACGGCACTTTCTCTGGCGCATGGTGCTGGAAATGTACGGACTGGCCGGAATACGGCCCAATACCTGTCGCGACGAACATCAGCCAGGACAGCATATCGCCCCGTGCTGCGTCACCAATTGCAGGTGCGAACTTGCCCGTTTTGTCTGCGAGATAAAGCAGAATCGCGTTGCTATCGAAAATCGGCGCGCTTCCATCGACCAGGCTTGGCGCTTTGGCGTTGGGATTGATCGCTTTGTATTCTGGCTTGTGCTGGTCACCTTTGCGGCCATCCACCGGAATCGCTTCGTATTCTAGGCCAGTTTCCTCCAGCAGCAGCGCTACCTTCATCGGGTTCGGGCCGGTATTGTAATAGAATTGCAGCATGCGGGCGGTCCTTAGTTCTAACGTGTGTTTCAGTATGACGACGCGTCATTCTTCGATAGGGTGACAGCATATACGTTTGAACGATAGCGGTGGATCCAATGACCAAAGTGCAGATCGACCCAGATATGCAGAGCGGCGACGCAGACGTTATTGCTGAACCGGATATGGGCACGCTGGCGCTTCCTGGCCGCCACGTGCTGGACCGGGAGACGCTGGCAGACCTCAGCCAGAAATCCGATGCGGCAGGCCTGAAGCACTTGGCCGGGCATGTGGCCGCTATCCTGGCCGCGGGGATGCTGGTGAATGCCGTCGCTGATATCCTTTGGCTGCGCATTCCAGCCATGGTCCTGCTGGGTTTCACGCTCACGACACTGTTTGCTCCAATGCATGAATGCGTCCACGGAACGCCATTCGCACGCCGACGCTTGAATCGGGTGGTTGGTTGGATTACCGGTGCTGCTGTCGGTTGGAATTCGACGTATTATCGCCGTTTCCACGCGTGGCATCATCGCTACACCCAGGACCCGGACAATGACCCGGAACTGATCGTGCCAAAACCAACCAATATGTGGGAATACATCAAGCGGCTATCAGGCCTGCTGTATTATCGTGCGCAGATGAAAGATCTCTGGCGTTGCGTGACCGGCCGGATCGGGCATTTACCTTATATCCCGGAACGGGGAATTGCAGAGATTCAGCGTTCGGCACTATTGCAGGTTGGGGTATATGCGGTGATCGCGGCTGTCAGCTTAGCGCTGCAAAGCTGGGGTGCTGTGCTGTATTGGATATTGCCAATGATGATGGCGCAGCCGTTCATGCGCATGATCCTGCTGGCAGAGCATACGGGTTGCTCCGAAGATCGGGATGGCCTGACCAATACACGAACGACCATGGCCTCCATGCCAGTGCGCTTCCTCATGTGGAATATGCCGTTTCATGCGGAGCACCATCTCTACCCCTCAACGCCGTTCCATGCCCTGCCGCGCGCGCACACCTTGCTGCGGGACCGACTTGCCTGCATCAGCGAAAGTTATCCAGCGGCGCATAAGGATATCCAGGCGGACATCCGCCGGACGGCATAATTCAGGAGTACCAGATCATGGCCCGAGTTGGTATCGCCGTATCTGGCGGCCCCCGGCCGGCAGAAATCGTCAACCTGCTGAAATTGGCTGAAGGCCTGGGCTATGAGTCCGGTTGGGTCGCAGAAGGCCATGGTGGAGACCAGTTCGCTGTGCTTTCGGCTGTGGCGGCAGGCACATCAACCCTCAAACTCGGTACGGCGATCAGCAGCGTTTACGTTCGTACACCGCCGACCATCGCTATGGCGGCGGCGACATTGGACGATATTTCTGGCGGGCGATTTATTCTAGGCCTCGGTTCCAGTCATAAAGTGCAGGTCGAACCGGAACACGGTGTCCAATACGGCAAGCCGATTACGCGAACCCGAGAGACGGTGGCTTTCATCCGGCAATTGCTGGATGAAGGCGTGGCTAAAATCGATGGCGACACGATCAGAATCGAGAACTTTGATCTGTGGTTTGAACGTTCTGGCCGGCATATGCCGATCTATCTAGCCGGCCTATTCCCGAAAATGGTTGAAGCGACGGGCGAAATTGCGGACGGGATTATTCTGACGCGGAGCACGCTCAAGACCGCTGCTTCGGCGCGCGAAAGCTTGAGAGTTGGCGCTGAGCGGGCAGGGCGTGATCCATCGAAAATTGCCGTCACATCGCTTATGCCACTGGCGGTATCTGACGACCGGGCAGAGGCTTTTGACCGGATGCGTCCTGGCCTCGCGTTCTATGTGGGGTTCTTCCCGCGCTACAATCGCTTAATTGCCGAGCACGGCTTCCCTCATGAGGTCGCGCGTATTCGGGAGGCCTGGCAGAGGGGAGACCAGCGGGAGGCCATCGGCATGGTGACGGACGCCATGATTGACGCCACCGGAATCGCTGGCACGCCGGGCGAATGCAAAGAGAAAATTCAGGCCTACCGCGAATCTGGCATTGACCTGCCAATCTTGAGCCCGTTTGCCCGGGGGCCTGCTGCAAACGCAACATTCGAATTCGCAATCCGCGCCTGTGCGCCAGATTAATCCGTAATTCAGTGAAATTTGGCTGAATTTGGCGGATTACGCTACCGTCATGATTTCGCCACGATTGCAGGCTCTTGTCCCTATTCTGTGATGACCATCACGTGGCTTAGAAAAAAGGCCTTTTCATTTGGCTGGCACGTGGTCATATCTTAGACGGGACTGGACGCTGCCCAGGGCAAGTACGCCCAGCAGTTTAAAAGTGAGGGAGATTTCCATGCGACGTGTAATTCTGGCGGCCGGAATGGCCGCAATGCTAGCAGCGCCTGTATCTGTGTATGCAGCAGGTTCTTCAACGTCTTCGGACGTTTCTATCGGTGACGTTAAGCGTTACGTTGATCGTGGCGACTACAGCAAGGCGATCTCCAAGGCGAAGGAATACTTGGAAGAGAATTCCCGCTCTGCCGACGCGTATAACTATATCGGCTATTCATACCGCCAGATGGGCGATAACGGCCAAGCCCGAACAGCCTATGACAAAGCGCTCTCCATTGACCCGAGCCATGTCGGCGCCCACGAATATTACGGCGAGCTTGAAATCAAGGTCGGCAACATGGCTGCTGCTGAAATGCACCTGGCTAAGCTGACGCAGATTTGCGGTTCCTGTGAAGAGCAGCAGATGCTCGCTGGCAAGGTCGCGCGCGCTAAAGCGGGCGGCTGATCTCAGCGACGGCCCTTCCGGGATGCCGCAAGGTGCCCGGGCTAGGGTGCTGAACCCCTATAGGAACGGCGTGGCGTCTTTGGATGCCGCGCCGTTTCTGCGATTAGGTCCTGGCCCTAAGTTAAGCCGGGTCCCCTTTGACCTGGGTGGCCCCCTGCAGCATCTCAAAGTTCTGGCCAGATGCGAGCAGGCAGCTCATGCCATTCGGCATGGTCACGATAATCGTCCAGGAACTGCTGTCTTCATTGGCCGCCAGCACTTCTAACACGCCGCCGTTAGACGCCATGCCAATAGCGACAGATGTCTCAGCGTATTTGTTGGCGAGCCGGTCAATGATGGCCTGGCGAGGTGAGCAGGGCGGGTTTGCGCCCGCTGCTTGGGCTGCGGCTGTGCTGGCGAATATTGCGCAGGCGATCAGGGCGGTGGTTGCCGCGGCGATGCGCTTGGTCATGGCTTTATCCTTTCACTTAGGCGTGTGGATCAGCCTCTTGATGCAGCCTCATCCGCCTAAACTGGCGCTGGGGCATTTCCCTATCACTAAGAAGTGTGCGCCGACGTGTTTAATCAGCGCTGAACTGCCGCGCGAAATTTTTTAGGTTTCTGGTTCGGTTATAGTTAACTTAGCCCTTCCCAATTGCTTGCCCGATCCTGAAAGAGCGTTTCCTCATGTCTGATAATGCCCGCCGCGTCGTATTCTTCGAAGAATGGATGGATACCAAATCCGCCATCGAAACCTTTGATGCGGTGGAGGACGTTCAGGTCCAACGTCTTGAATATGCTGGCGATAAGGCAGAGAACGACGCTGCCATGGCCCGCGCGCACGGCTACCAGGTCCAGTCCCGCACGGAACTGCAGGAGCCCTGGTTCCCCAATGATGACCTGTTGGCCCGCGCGCGCAACCTGGTCGCCGTGTCCTCCACCGGTGCGGGTTATGATTATATCGACGTTGCGGCGATGACGGCTGCAGGCGTTGCGGTCGTCAACCAAACTGGCGCTAACCGCGAGGCTGTGGCGGAGCATGCGCTTGGCATGATGCTCGCCGTATCGAAGCAGATGATCCAGGCGGACAGGCGCCTCCGCCGTGAGGCCAACGTTAACCGGATGGAATACACCGGCGTTGAGATGCAGGGGAAAACGCTGGGCATTGTCGGCATCGGCATGATCGGCTCGCGCACGGCGGAGCTTTGCAATCTGGCATTCAACATGAACGTCATTGCCTATGACCCGTATCAGAGTGCAGAAGAAATCGCCGCCAAGGGTGCGACCAAGGTTGAGTTTGATGAACTATTGGCCCAGTCCGATTTCATCACCGTCCACTGCCCACGCACCGAAGAAACGCTGAACATGTTCGGTGCGGACCAGTTCCGCGCCATGAAGGATACGGCGGTGTTCGTCATTACCGCGCGTGGCGGCATAGTGGATGAGGACGCACTGGTCGCAGCGCTAAAGGCGCGTGACATAGTGGGTGCCGGCGTTGATGTGTTCTGGGAAGAACCAACGCATCCGGACCACCCGCTGATGAAGCTCGACAACGTGCTGCTCACACCCCATCACGCGGGCATCACCCATGAGGCCGCCTATAATATGTCTGCCGGTGGTGCTGAACAGTTGATTGAGCTGCTGCGCGGCCAGGTTCCGCCGCGCTTGGTCAATCCAGAAGTATGGCCTGCATTCCAGGACCGGTTTGAGCGCATCATGGGCTTCCGCCCGGTTGACCTGCCGCAATGACAGCGCTTGGGGCGGCGGTCCGGGCGTTTGCGCCTGAGGACCTTGATTGGGCGCATGCCCTGAACCAGGCGAACGGCCGGGAGCTCTCCTTTATGGAGGCCGCGCATTTCGAGGCCTTGCTGTCCCGCGCCCGTTTCGCCCGCGTGCTGGACCCAGAGGCCGCATTCCTCCTGGCCTTCGACCAGCCGCCGACAACAGACAGCCCCAACTTCGCCTGGGTCCGCCAGCATTACCCAGAAGCTCTCTACATAGACCGCATAGCTGTCGCCCCCCACGCCCGCCGCCAAGGCGTCGCACGGCGGTTATATGAGGATCTTTTTCAAGAGGCCGCCGCCCAAGGCTTCCCCCAAATAGCCTGCGAAATAAACGCCGACCCACCCAACCCCGCCTCAGACGCCTTCCACACCGCCCTCGGCTTCAAGCCAGTTGGTGAGGCACGGCTTGAGGGGCGCGGGAAGACGGTGCGGTATTATTTGTGTGCGTTGTAGGTCGGCAGCAGGGCATCAAGATGTACGCTTGACGTACATCAGTAATTTTGGCTAATTTGCTCTGCGATGATACTAGGTTACCGCGACAAGCAGACGGAACGTTTCGCGTCGGGTGCATTCATCCGGGCTTTCCAAGGATTTGACGGTCAGGCCGAAAGGCGGCTCGCCATGCTGAATGCAGCGACATCGCTTTCTGACCTCAGAAATATGCCGAGCAATCGCTTAGAAGCCTTACGTGGAGACCGGTCCGGGCAGTATTCCATTCGCATCAACCAGCAATGGCGCATCTGCTTTATCTGGCCAGAGGGTGCGGTTGGACCAAGCGGTGTTGAGATTGTGGATTACCATTGATGAAAGGATCGTCAGCCATGTTCCAAAGAGCCGTACATCCAGGTGTCATTCTCAAAGACGAGTTGGACGCCTTAGGCGTATCCCAAACAGAGTTCTCGCGGCAGATTGATGTGCCGCCTAACCGTGTATCACAAATTATCTCCGGCAAGCGCTCCATTACTGGAGATACCGCACTTCGCTTCGGCCATTGGTTTGGCGTCGACCCTCAATTTTGGACTAATCTTCAAGCACAATATGAACTTGCTGTCGCCGACAAGGCTGCGGGGGATGCTATCAGGCTGTTGCCGACTTCAATTCAGCAATCACCGCATCCGTAATCTCATGGGTCCCCGTGTTGCCACCCAAATCCGTAGGCCGCACGGTGCCGTTTTCGAACCCGCGGTCTAGCGCCTGCTCGATCGCAGCGCCGGCTTTGGCGAGGGCGGGGGTGTCGTGTTTTTCGGCTAGCCAGGTGAGCATCATGGCGGCGGAGACGATCATGGCGCTGGGGTTGGCGATGCCTTGGCCAGCGATGTCAGGGGCCGTGCCGTGGGCCGGTTGGAAGAGGCCGTTTTCGTCACCGATTTCAGCGCACGGTGCCATGCCCATGCCGCCGACGAGGCCTGCCGCTAAGTCCGACAGGATGTCGCCGAACATGTTCTCCATCACCATCACATCGAATTCCCAGGGCTTGCGCACCAGGTCGAGCGCTGCTGCGTCCACATAGGCGTAGCCGCGCTCCAGATCAGGAGCTAAATCCATGCGTTCGTCGAACACTTTGCGGAAAAAAGCGTAGGCGGAGAATACGTTGGCTTTGTCGACGCAGGTAACAAGACCTTTGCCACCCTTTGCCTTCCGCGCGCGGGCGAGGCCGATGGCCTGATCGACCAGCCGTTCAGTTACGCTGCGGGTGATAACAAGTGTCTCTCGCGCTTCCTTATCGTCAATCACCTCACCCTTGCCGACAGAGGCGAATAGGCCTTCTGTGGATTCACGCAGAATGATGATGTCGAGGTCCTGGGCGCGCGGGTTCGCCAAGGGCGTCTTCACATTCGGGTATAGCTTCACGGGGCGAACACCGGCATAGAGGCCGAATTCATTGCGCATACGCAGATGGGGCGAAATCTCCGTGCCATCCGGTTTACGAACTGAAGGCAGGCCGATGGCGCCTAACAGAATGGCGTCTGCATCGCCGCCCGCTTTGAAATCAGCTTCAGATATTTCGATGCCGGTGTCGCGGTAAAGGCCAGCCCCGCAGGCATATTCCGTCATATCAAGCTCAAACCCACCAAAAAGTGACTGCGCCGCATCCAGCACGCGACGGGTTGCACCCATGATTTCCGTGCCAATACCATCCCCTGGATAGACTGCGACGGTGAAGCGGGCATTGGTGTTTGTCATGATACGAGCCTTGAACTACGGATGAATGTCGAAATACCGTCGCAGTGTAATAGACTCATTCGATGTGAACATTAAGGGGCAATTGGACAATGGCAGACCTGAAAACGGCGCTGGTGACAGCAGGCGGCAGTGGTATGGGCGCTGATGCGGCACGGCGGCTTGCCGCAGATGGATTTAATGTTGGTGTGCTTTCGGCATCTGGCAAGGGCGAGGCGCTTGGGAAGGAGCTGGGTGGGCTCGGCCATACAGGCTCTAATTTGGACCCGGCGGCGCTGCAGGCCTTCTTCGATAAAGCGATGGACGCATGGGGGCGCATAGACGTTGTGGTCAATTCAGCCGGTCATGGGCCAAAGGGGGCCGTGCTGGATATCAGCGATGACGACTGGCATATGGGCATGGACGTATATTTGCTGAACGCCGTTCGTCCTGCACGACTGGCTGCACCGATTATGGCGGCCCAGGGTGGGGGAACCATCATCAACATTTCAACCTTCGCCGTGTTTGAGCCCGATCCGCTATTCCCAACATCGGGCGTATTCCGCGCAGGCTTAGCCGCATTCACAAAGCTATTCTCGGACAAATATGCAGCAGACAATGTGCGTATGAACAACGTGCTGCCCGGCTTCATCGATAGCCTGCCTGAAACAGAGGACCGTAAAGACCGCATTCCCATGGGTCGCTACGGTAAAGCGGGCGAAGTTTCAGGCCTGATTTCATATCTGGCGTCTAAGGAAGCGGCTTACGTTACGGGCCAGAACATTCGCATTGACGGCGGGCTGACACGGGCTGTCTAGGTGACGACGGTCACTTTCGAGCATCTAACAGAGGATATCTGGACTGAGGACCATCGTCTGCACTTGACTTGGTGGCCGTTTCTCAGGCTTTTTTTGACTGTCTCAAAACGGAGCAATTTATGCGGTTGGCGATTGTTTTGGTCTTGGCCTCTTTGTTGATTGGTGCCTCTGGCCCAGCGTCCGCCTAGGGGACCAATGCTTGGGTTATCAGTGCTTATGGAAAGCGCTGCGATATCACACTGACGAAGCAAAGGCTGAGTGGGGACTGGTACAAGATTCGCGTTGGTCCGCGCTGTGACCATGAAATGGAGGATCTGTACGCTTGGCGGTTCGGTGATAGTAGCGATCAAATGATTTTCTATGCTGATAATCGTGAGGTTGCTTCTGTTAACTGGCGCAGTAATAGCCGCTGGGAGGGCTGGATTACAGGCGGTGACGAAGCAGTAACACTGACCAAGCGCAGCGGATTGCAGAATAATCAGCGTGCTGCATCCCCGCCACGACCCCGGTTTGGTGCCAGCGGTGCTGCCAGCAGTGAAGTTGCGCCGTGCAAACAGTATTATGGCACCCGTAGATGCGCCCAGGCTCAGGATGTTGGCGATCCGACTTCTGGTGCGCTGCAGCCAGTGGCGAACATGAATGTTCGTTTTCTTGGCGCGCGCACGTCGTCTGTTGTCGGGCAGCTTCCGCGCGGGCGTTGTGTGGCGACACAACGTTGCTCTTCCTCAATTCTAAGCGGCGAAATTTGGTGTCAAATCAAGCTGACTGACATCAAAACAGGTTGGATTTTGAAAGAAGACAAGAAGTCCGTATACGCGAAGAACGGCTGTGGTTGATCTCGCTTGAATAGGCGCTAGGCGACGACAGCCGTCGCCCTCAATTGCGCTACTTCATCACTTCCAAGTCCAAGTTCTGCCAGCAATGCATCCGTGTCCTGGCCCAATGTTGGCGCTGGGCGGCGGATGGCGCCGGGGGTTTCGGACAAGCGTGGGATGATGTTGTGCATGGGCATATAGCCGTCTGGGGCCTCTGCTTCCGGCATATTCACCAGCGCCTCGCGGCCAAGCACGTGCGGGTCCTCTCGCAGTTGGCCGGCATCATAGACGGGGCCTGCGGTCACTTCGGCTTTCTCAAAGAAGGATAGGTTTTCCGCGAGTGTGCGCGCACCCACCCAATCACCGACGATCTTGTCCACTTCATCGGCGCGGGCAACGCGGGCGGCATTGGTGGCGTAGCGCGGGTCGTCGCACATATCCTCGCGGCCAATGGCGCGGAACAGGCGCATCGCCATCGCTTGCATGGAGCCAGAGATCGCGAGCCAGCGCCCGTCACTGGTTTGATAGGTGTTGCGGGGGCTGGCGGTGAGGGAGCGGTTGCCTGTCCGCATCGGCGCTTTGCCGGTGACGTGATGCAAAGCTGCGTCACCACCAAGGATCGAGACCAGTGGTTCCAGCAAGGACAGGTCAATCACTTGGCCTTTGCCGCCCTTCTGCTCGACTTCACGCAGCGCTGTCATCACTGCAAATGCGCCGTAGAGGCCAGCAACCATATCCGCCAGCGCCATATTTGGCAGGGTAGGTGGCCTGTCAGGAAAGCCGGTTTTCATGGCGAACCCGCTCATGCCCTCAATCAATGTGCCGAAGCCTGGGCGATTGGCGTAGGGGCCGGTCTGCCCAAAGCCCGTCACGCGGAGGATGATGAGCCCTGGATTCCGCGCCCACAGCGTCTCAGGCGAAAGGCCCATCTTCTCCAGTCCGCCGGTGCGGAAGTTTTCAACGAACACTTGCGCGCCTTCGACCATATCCAGCAATAACGCTTTCCCGCGCTCGTCTCGCAGGTTCATGACGATGCTGCG
>Ga0181596_10001847_pt1 | contig 20899 bp, 10 predicted proteins | sample 041ome_6_FD_148655 | JGI IMG/M metagenome (GOLD analysis project Ga0181596, IMG submission 148655) | Coastal salt marsh microbial communities from the Groves Creek Marsh, Skidaway Island, Georgia - 041402US metaG (spades assembly) | ecosystem: Environmental > Aquatic > Marine > Intertidal zone... | reverse complement strand
CGACCGCCGAATGTCGCCTGTTATCCGCCCCGCAGACGCCGTCGACGCCGCGACGATGGCGCACGCGGACGAAAAAGACGACCGCGGCGATGGCGTTTCATCGACTGCGTCACAGGCGCGATCGTACGACGACGCGATCGCGGCTCTGGCGACGACGATTAGCGGGAAAAAGCGCGCCGACCCGGGGGCGATGCCTTGGGAGGCGCAGTTCGCGCAACTGGACGCGTACGTCGCGCGGTTGGGGTTACGCGCGGGTATGGATGGGTTAAAGGTGATTCATGTGGCTGGGACGAAAGGGAAAGGGTCGACGTGTGCGTTCGTGGAGCGCGTGTTGAGGGAACATGGGGTGAGAACTGGGTTGTTTACGAGCCCGCATCTGTTGGATGTGCGCGAGCGGTTTAGAATTGACGGCGAACCGGTCGATGAGGCGACGTTTGCGCGGCATTTTTGGTGGATGTATGATGAACTTGAAGCGAAGTGTGGGGATTTGGGGATACCGGCATATTTTAGGTTTTTAACGCTTCTTGGGTTGAGGATATTTAGCGAGGAGGGCGCGGAGGCGTGCGTGTTGGAGGTTGGGTTGGGTGGGCGTTTAGACGCGACGAATGTGGTGCGTGCGCCGGTGGTGTGTGGGATAACTTCACTCGGGATGGATCATGTGGATATTTTAGGGGATACTATAGGTAAGATTGCGACGGAAAAAGCGGGGATTATGAAGCCAAATGTACCGGCGTTTACGGCGCCACAACCGACCGAGGCGATGGCGTCGCTCAAACGCCGGGCCGAGGAGGTTGCAATTCCGCTTAATGTCTCCAAGAGCATCGACGAGTACGAAGATGCGGAGAATATTGAGATTGGTCTCGCAGGTCCGCATCAGCGCATCAACGCTGGATTAGCGGTGACGTTGTGTCGGAATTGGGCCAACGCCACGGGCGCCCCTTGGGCGGCGGATGCCGAGGCGGCGTTCGCGAAGAACATCTTGCCACCGTTATTTCGGGTTGGTTTAGCGCGAACTGTCTGGCCTGGACGCTCTCAAGTCATGAGTGATCCTGATTATGACAATTTGACCTTTTACCTCGACGGTGCGCACACTATTGAGTCCATGCGACACAGCGCCGAATGGTTTGCGAGCACCAGTCGCGCGGCGCACGAGCACAACATCATGCTCTTTAATTGCATGGATGATCGCAAAGCGGGCGATTTACTCGAACCCGTGGCTGAAGTCTTCGCCGCAAACCCACACTGTGCGATCGAGACGGCGATATTCTCCCCGCCCGATAGCTCCACGGCGGGTTTATCGCCATCCGCGTCGGACAAGGCGACGGCGTGGCAAGAAAAGTGCGCGCGCGTGTGGGACGACGTCGCGTCGAAACATCAAGGCAGTTTAGCGCGCAGGCCGCAATCTGCGGTATTTACCAATCATGACCAAAAAGGTTTGGTCATACCGAGTTTGACGCAGGCGTTGACCCTCATTCGACGTCGCGCCGTCGAAGTGGCCCCAGCGCGCGTCAACGTCCTCGTCACTGGGAGTTTATACCTCGTAGGCGACTGTCTTCGCCATTTGAAGCGACTCGTTTAATAACGACGGCAAAGAAGGCGTAGACGCACAGAAGCGTATAGTAAGCAATAGAAGCAATTTAAGTAACAATCATCTAGTACTCGTACATTTTCTTAACGTGTTTGGAATAAGTATCACGCGTGCGCGATGTTTACCAGCGACCTCGACCGCCGCCGCCGCCGCGACCGCCGCCGCCACGACCGCCGCCGCCGCGACCGCCACCACCACTACCACCGCCGCGACCACCACCGCCACCGCCGCCGCCACCGCCGCCACCACCGCCGCCCTTGGACGGTAAATCAGACACGATGTTCAACAACGGTCGTTGCGCCTTTAATCCCATCTTTCCGACGGTTTTCGCCAACAATCCCGGAAGTTGTCGGCATTGCAACGTCGTCATCGCGTACTCATTCGCCTCGGCGATGAGTTTCTCCTTGCTCCATCCCATTTTCGAGCTCGAGCCGTTGTAGAATCCCAACCACGCGGCGTAGCACTGATCCTTGGTGTCTTGACTGATGCGGCTCACGCCCTGGCGCACGCGGGCATCCGTCGCCGGGTCAATCGTCGGATTGAGCGTCGTAATCGGCAAGTCTTGCACGGCGCGGCAAAAGTATTTTTCCGCCGGGTCAAGCATGAGTAAACCTTGACCAGTCTTACCCGCGCGTCCGGTACGGCCGAGACGGTGAATGTACTGCTCGCGGGCGCTCGGGACACCGATTTGCATGACAAACGTGACATCCGGGAAATCCATGCCGCGCGCGGTGACGTCGGAGGACATCATCACCGCCGACTTTGACGCACGGAATTGATCCGCCGCCTTGGTGCGCGCGCTCTGCGACTTGCGGCTGTGAATTTCAAACACAGGCTTGCCAATCGCCTCGAACATTTCCGCGGCGAGTTGCGTGGCGCGAGCCGTGGGGAAGAACACCATCACCTTGTGGTTTGGCTCGACGGCTTGGTGCGCCTCGATGGCTTGCGTGAGCAACGTCAAGTGATCGTTGAATGGCGCCATAATCATCGATTGTTCGACTTGCAAATTCGTTGCCGGGGCGTCATCGCCCACGCAATCGATGTACTGATGCCCAGGGCGAAGAGCGTTGGCGGCAATTTCGTGCACCGTCTTCGGCACCGTGGCGGAGAACAACAACGTTTGACGCTCGGATGGCAAGTAGGACAAGATGCGCTCGATGCTCGGTCTGAAACCCATATCGAGCAACTGATCAGCCTCATCCAAGACGAGCACATCAAGATTTTGCACGCGCTGCGCCAAATCTCCAGTCTCGAGGTGATCAATCAATCGTCCGGGCGTGGCGATTAAAAACTCCACGCCTTGCGTTTGCAAACGCTTCTTTTCGCTATTCATATTCGTCCCGCCAAAGACAACTTGGACGCCAAAATCATGAAACGTCAACAAGCTCTTCGCCTCTTCTGCAATCTGCGATGCGAGTTCACGTGTCGGGGACACCACGAGACAGCTCACGTTCCCACGTCGCGGTGCACCAGTCTTTGCCAAGCGTTCGATGGCGGGGAGTAAAAACCCAACCGTCTTGCCGCTTCCAGTTTTTGCCCGCGCGAGCACATCCAATCCACGCATAATATGCGGCAACGTCGCGTCCTGCACCGCGGTCGCGTGCGTGAACTTCATGACTTCATGAATCGCGCGCGAGCTGCGTTCTGTCAAGCCCATGTTGGCGAAAGCCGCCGTTTGGCTCGGCGCGTTGCCCGTCGGCACTTGCACGCGTTCGGCGACGGCGAGCGTCGCGCCGTGGTTTTTCGCCAAGTTTGGTCTCGGAGGCGCGTTTGACGCACCGCGACCGCCGCGTCCAGGGCCACGACCACCATCGCGACCGCCGCGGCCGCCGCGGCCGCCGGCGTTGGCGTTGTATCCGCCTTGGGTGTCGCGTCTTTCGTTGGAGCCGCCGCCGCCGCCACGAGAATCGTCACCGAAATCTAACCTGTCGCTGATCCCTCGCGACTGCCCGGCGCCGTCGCTCGGCGCGCGAGGGTGCGGAACGTTGTTTGTAGCCCGTCCGGCGCGAGGACGCTTGCGAGCGGCGCCGCGACCGGCGTCGGAAGTGTCGTTAAATCCGTGCATGATGGTGCGGGCAGCGGATCGGAGAATGAAAGCCGGTTTCGAGGTATTCGCGGCGACGATGCGTGTCAAGGATGGTGAATACAATGCGTGCCTGACGGAAATGATGCGTGCGTGCATACACGTGGCGCGCAAAAATAAAATACTTTTTGCGTGCGTCGTGGTTTGAGGTATAGTCGGAATCACTTGCGCAGGTCAGGGATCGTCATCTTGTTTGCGTCGTGGCGCGTACACATGTGTTGAATGTATGATTGCAATGGGTGCGTGTACACTAGGCGTCGAGCATTTGAACATCGTCATCGGCGTCGGCGTCCATGGTGATGAGTTGTTGGTCGGGAAGAATTTCTAAAGCGTCTTCCGCGGTGGCGACGGCTTCTTCGATTGGCTCATTCGGCTCGGCGGCGGCAATGGCTTTATTCTTGGCTTTCTTGGCTTTCTCACGTAATGCGGTTGCTTTCTTGAACTGGACTCGCATTTTGCGCGCGTCGTTGACGGCGCCATCGACAATGCTTTCGGCGGAGGCGAGGTCCGTGACGTCGGTTTTCGACACTGCGCTGGCGACGCGTAAAATGTACGCCGTCGTGTCGGCTGTAGCAATATCACTTTTACTCATCGCAGCAGCAGTTGCTGTAGTTTCGTCGCGGAATGCCGCGCAAGTTGCGTCCCACATCTGCGTGATCTTTGTGTAGTTGTCATTCGCCGAGTTGAGGTCTTCGTATGCACCCTTGATGAGCTTGAGCTGTTCTGGGTTGGTCGTCTGACTTTCGTTTGCGAGCGCCGCTTCCACAAGTTCGCGATGTTTCTGACCCAAAGTTTCACATTGCTGCATCGATTGCACAAGTTCGCAATAGACACGATGTAAATCCGTGCCTTCGGCATAATGTCCTGTCGCCAATGGGCGCCCAGACTTGGAAGCGTTCACGTACATCGTAAATATGTTTTTGCGGTTCACGTGGTACTCGTTGGCGCGAGTGGCAGAGTCTTGCTTGGTGTTACGATGCATGCGCTGGGCTGTGATAAGAATAGTTTCGCCGTCAGCGAACGCCTTTTCTTGCTCAAATCTGGAAGCTTCAGCCTCGGCTTCTTCCTCAGCACTCTTGCCCTTGTCATTCGTGTCAGCATCAATATCAGCCTTGAGATCAATGCCTCCTTTGGCGAGCGCCACAAGTGTGGTTTCAGAACATCGAATGAACGCGAGTTTATTTGCATTTTGGAGGATTCGCAATCGAGCACGGCCTTGCTCGAGAACATCTGTATCGTTCGTTTTGCATTCCGTCAGACGAGATGTGCATAAGGAGAACTGCGCTGCGAGAGCGGATAAGTCAGATTTGGCTTCCAAGTTTGCCACGTGCTCCAAAGCGAACTTTTCAAAGTCAAGCAAAGCTTTCGTTGAAGAATTGATTTCACTCGCGTTGAAAAAAGCAGTCTGATATGGCTCCTTGATGAGGTCAGGTCCAGAATCAGCGCGCATTTCTTCACCTGTAATTTGCTCGAATGCATCGCTCACGTTTGTCTCCCATGCTGAGACGTTACCGCGGGCGGGGATAGCAAACTCAAACCACGTGTTGTACGCATGTTCAAGGAACGTGTCACGCTTGTGAGGTGGTACTTTTTCACCGCGCTGAGTGACGAGATCGTCTGAAAGTTCAGGCTGCGCCAACGTTTGACAAATGGCGCGAAGCATGAGACCCAGAGCGTACATGCGAACATCCCTCGCCGAAGAAACAACCGATAAGCGCGACTTTGCGGATGTCTTAAAGTCCGAAAGATACGCTACCGCGCTCGCTAGGGTGCCAATATCTTCATTAGTGTACAAGAGTGCGAGGTAAAGCTGAAGAGCACGTCTGACATTGGCAATAAAGCGTCTTCGCGGCTCGTTGACACCAGCCTCATAAACAATTGAACTAGTGCCGTCGTTGAGCTGAGTTTCTCTGGCTGAGTTGTCAATACCGAGGTTTGAATCGTCGATTTCCACCATCACTGCTTTGAATGTGCCTGTTCTCGGGACTGTGAAGAGCGGTTCGAGATACTCCAACGCCTTTCTAGAGTGTCCGATTTCGCCAGGAGATTTCTTCAATCGGGCCCAAGCTAAACGGAAATTTGCCTTGTGAAACTTGGGATAGTTTTTCGATATGAAGAGCAACGCTTCGATGCAATCGCGATAAGCGCCAATCCAGCTATTTTGCATCGCTCCCGGAGCGAAAGGTTGCTTTAGTACGGCAATCGTCAACGCTTGATCTTCAGGCGACATCTTCTTTCGGCCATCGACGGAGATGGACATCAAGATACGTAATCGAATGTTTGCAACTTGATAGATCGCCTCTAGACTGCCTGGGAGTAACGCCAAAGCACCCGCATGCATAGCTAGCACTTGTGCCAGTGGTTGTCCGCTCTTTTTGGCAAGTTTAGCCAAATGATACGGATACGACCACTCGTCAGGATTAGACTCAGCAGCGCGAGTGTACGCACTCCGGCACATCGCAAGAGCCGCCTTGTATGAAGCATCATTCGTATTGAGTGTATTCAAGCGTCCATCGTATAGCGGAGGCGCATTTTGCAAGAATTCATAACTCGCTTGGCCGAGGCGTTCATGAATTTGTGAACGAATCCATTCAGTCTCATCGTGTCCCTCGTGGTACGACATAGACAACGCCTCATCCGCCGCTAACAATGCTCTTCGGATAGCCACTTGATAACTCTTGATCAGCTCCATCATCGAACTCGCTCGGAACGAATCCACGGTCATGATTTTCGCAGAATCATTTAGCACGATGTCCTTAATGGTGTCCATGTGGTCAGCTAAAGCAATCCAACTCTGAGGACGCTTGAGATTGTATTGGACGTCAAATTTCAACATGCGCATGAAATCCTCACTCGCATGTGCAACAAGACCGTCGGTCACGACTTCAACCGCGCGTGTAGCGACATTTCTACGTTCAAATGGGGTTACACCTGACGGCATGCAACTTTCAAGCAAAGCGAAAATCTCTTGTGAATCCGTTTGCTCTGCTTCAAGTGCGTTCTCCAAAGCAGGACCATCAACTTCGATGCAAAATTGATACATAGTCTTGTAAACTTCGCCATATCGTGTGATTTTGTCCTCAACAGCAGACGCACTGGAACTGGAGCTACCCGGTACGTGCACGACCGATGCTTTGGGAGACTTTGGTAACGCTTCAGACTTGTCGCTCTTGGCTGGCGTGCCAGGAAGACGAAGCTCCATGAGCGCTTCATCTGGAGTAAGTCGTGAAATCAGAGCTCTAGCAAGCGCGCGCTCCTTGGCGACAACTTCATCTACGCTCAGGTTCATGGTGAGGTAGTCACTGAATTCCGTCAAATACGAATCCACGGCCGCGCCTTGCTTCGTTGGCGGAGGATCTGAAACATGCGAGCGAATAGCCTGCATAATCGCGCAAATCGTCTCGCGTTGCTGATCTTTACTCTGCATCGCGTAAGGCTGAAGAGACAACCACAAGTCCGCGGCATTCTGCTCAGAAGTGATGGCCAACATTGCCTCTGTGGCTCCGGCTTCTTCCCGGCATCTACGTTTAGGACGCTCCAACTCAAACCCATACACACAATAACAAAACTGAACGATGAGCTTATCCAACCTCTCCAATATTTTACGATCTGCTCTATCTTGCGGCGTTCGATCGTCAGTCTCAATACTGCTGACGCGCTGTCGACGCACGCGGCGACGACCTCCACCTTCTTCGTCATCATCGGCGTTCGTATTGCTTTTTGTGCTATTCCCATTTCCTTTCAATTCTGCTTGAGCCGCCTTGGGGCGCCCAACTCTCTTCTTCCCGACTTTAGACTCTTCCGCAATCTGTCGGGCTTCTCGAGCTGCGGACACTCTATTACGGTGCCTCGCCAAATGAATCAACGAAGACTTGAGAAACGCGCCTTTGCGTGCGTCTCCACAGCAGCATCGGCAGTCAGCGAGTCTATCGTGAAGCTTTTCGTGTAATTCAATAACTTCGCTGACAGTTCCCTTTGAAGCGCGCTGTATGGACGAAAGCGCGAGCGCTGCCGCTTCCATGTTAGCTGCTGCCACGCGCGATTTATTCAGGTTCTTTTTCACTCCAGGTTCTCTTGCGAGCTCACTGTAGTGTAACTCGAATAGAGACGCTGCAATCGTCTGGATGCCGAGTTGTTCGACGACTTCGAGCGCGTGTTTTGTGTGCACACGCTTTGAACTATCGATGGCCTCTGCCATACTACGCAAATTTCTGGAGTCCTTGGTCAAATCATACAAGCACTTCAACGCTCTGAGCTCGACGACCACACAAGCACCCCCTTCTTCTCTGGCTGCCATGGCGAGCACCTTGAGTGCTTCTTGGCGCTCTGATTGCGTCAAAGTCAGCGCGTCTGTGAGCTCCTCATCTTCATCAGCTAACAGCAAAGGCGTCAACGTCGATACTAATTCAGAAGTCTGCCCTTTGGAAAATCTAGATGCGGCACCGGTGACGACTTCTTTCACCTTCATGGAATCTATCGCCGCTCGTAGCAACTGTTTGGTGAAGCGTGCTGGCGCGGCGTCGGCGATTGCGCCAGACGGCGACGGAACTTCAGCGTCATCAGGAGCCACTTCTTGAGCTTGATCGAGGTAGAAGGAAATCACACTAGGTTCTTCTCCAGAAAGTTCGGCCACTTTGTGCCGTAAGAACAGACTTTCAGCTTGGAAATCTTGCGTGATGTCGTTGGTCATTTCAGTCGCCGCCTGGTCCAAAAAGCCTTGCGCAACAATTCTAAGTATCTGGCGTTCGGGTTGTTCAAGCGAACACGCTCGAGCAGCGACGACGGCCGCGTCTGCTAAGCAGAGCAAGATACGAGTTTTCGGTGCTAATTCGTCGCCGGGGCCAACGCCATAGATTTGTACAACAGTGAACAACATCGATGGACTCGGCGCGCAGTCATCTTCAGTATCGGGACGCCAACGTGCCGCAGTAGTTGAAAGAAGACGCCACGCGACGTGCGCGACCCCACCGTTAGAGCCGTCAACGGTGCTGACAAATGCGGCGACGCGTTCAATAATTTTCAAACGACGCTCCTCTTCAGCCTTTTTCGCTGCAGCCTCTTTCAACTCTCGCAAATGCTTCTTCTTGACGTCGTGCGCGTGCCCATCATCACCTCCAACCTTCTCCTTTTTAGCCTTTGCTAACGCCAACGTCGGGTCTTCATATTCGATACCAATCAGCTTTAAAAGAGTTTGCGCAATCTGTTGTTCGGGCGCCCACTTCTTCTCGTCAAGAAGTCTTTTGCGCTCTGCGGCTTCAGCGGCTTTGATTGCTGCCTTTTCCTCGGCAATGAGACGCTCCTTTTCATCCTCAATAGCCTTCTTCGCATCCAATTCCTCTTGACGACGGGATTTTCGCACTGGTCCTTCTACTGATGCTCGTCGCTGGCGCTTGCCCTTTGTCGCAGTGTCACCGCCCTGAGATGGCTCAACGGCTTCAGATTGGCTCGCCGGCACGGGCGTCTCAGCATTCGGATCTTTTCTTTCATCCGCGGCGAGATCGATGACTTCTGGCTGTTTTGCCGGCGCGCCCAACGTAGCATTTTGCGTCGCCGCGTCGGTGGTATCAACCATTTCGACGGTTTCCGGCTCGCGTGCTTCGCTCTCGCTGTCAAAGATGAAACGAAGACTCTTCCCTAGCGGCACACCAACCGGCACGTCCACGCCATCGACGGCTCGTAAAAACGACAAATTGGCCAACTCGCCAGTACCATCGTTCGGCGGTGTGTCTATTGCGCTCGGTGGTGGGACTGGCGTTTGCGAAGGCGTCGCCGCGGAATCAACCGTCTTCACTGGCGTAGCGACGCCTGTCACGTCATCGCGGTCGTCGCCTTCGTCGTCGCCTCCACCGCCAGGTGTCTTATCCAACTCCGCTTCGGGCGATGAAATACCGCCCAGACGAACAAGAACGCCTGCAAGCATGGCCCATGATTTTTCTATTGATGGTGAGAATCGAATCGCAATCTCATTGTCCTGGTCAACGTGCGGCACGTTCGCCGCTCGAGCAGCCTGCGCGTCCCGCATCGCCGCCGACAGCTCCAAGGTCTCCGGTGCGTCCGCCATCGCGCGCGCACGAACATGTGTAGAATCATGTCGCAAAATCTCACGCGCGAGTCCGCGTGCGGCGTCTAAATCTCCAGCCGCCAAGCACACTTCGCTCAAGTCTTCCATTAACAGTTGGTTCTTCGGCCGCAGCGCGATCCCACGCTCGTACGCCAGTCTCGCCACGCTCAACTCTCCTCTCGCCGCCGCAGCGCCACCTAATCGACGCCATAACATCACATCTTCATCATCCAGCTCTACCGCTGCCGCGTAGCATCTGAGCGCTTCCGAATCATCCCCTTTCGTCATCGCGTTTGCGCGCGCGGCTTCCTCCTCCAAAAACCGCCCGAGATTCTTCAACGCCAAAAACTTCACGCGCGCGAGCCCCGCAGACATATTCTCCCCATCATTCGTCAACGCGTGTCCCAACACATGCCTCAACGCCTCGATCGCCGTCGCGCGATCCCCACTCGCCGCCGCACGCAGCGCGGATTCATAGCTCGCTGCGAGTCGTGATTCCTCCGCTTCCGCCGTGCGCGCCGCTTCCGCGTGCGCCTCATCCGCGCTCGCCCCGCGCTCGGCGCCGTCGTTCAACGCGCACCAGTCCATGTGCGTGCGTGCGTGCGTTTTGCGACGCGCGCGGCGACGTGTTGCGCGCCCGTGGACGCCGCGCGGTGTGACGCACGCCGTGGGCGAACGCCGTGGAAAATTTTTAAATTTTTTTGACAGCTGGCGCACACACACACACAAACGTGACAGCTGGCGCAATTAAAAAACGTCACGCACGCGCGCGCGACGGACGAACCGACAGACGTTGGATGGCGTGTGCGTGCGCGACGCGGGCGTGGGTGGGATGGCTGGCGGTGCGCGCGTGGGAGAAGCGCAGGGCGACGGGCGTGTGTCGCGGCAGAACAAAAGAACAACATCCCTCAGCGGCGTACCTGTATCATTGGCCGTTCGCGCTAATACTAATCAATACCAATGCCTGTGCGATTGAATCCATATAAATATGCTCGTATAATACAACAAGAAACAATTCGCGTGCGTACGGCCGAGGCGCGGCGACTATGAGATGTTGCGCACGCGTCCGGGCCGAATGTGGACGGGCTACATGCTACGCCGGCGATGGGAGCGAACGCGAAAACTCAAGCAAAGTTTCAAAATGTTTCGCAAACCATTCGCGATCGCGCGGGACGGTTTCACACACGTATAACGGCGCGTCCACGTTTCCCGAGTGACCTTTACCGCGACCGGCGGGTTTGTATTGAACAAAGTCACAAAATTCGCAGTCAAACACTTCCATCAACGTCTGAATTTGCGCGTAGTGCTCGAGCATGCGTTTACCATTCGACAACACCGGTCGCGTGAATGGGCACTTGATTTCCACAACGCGCCCGGCGGGATGGATGCCATCGGGCGACGCTCCGAGCCAGTAGTATACGTCGTGCGTCTTCATGCCAAAGTGCAAACATTTCGTGCCGTTCACCGCTTCGTAGTGCGCCAACGCTTCGGCTTCGAACGCATCGCCGTGACGCGTCGCCGGGTGACCATACTTTTTATCCTTCTTCTTCTTCGACGCAGACGCAGACACCGACGCAAACTCACCCGCCAACATCGACTGTTTTAAATCATTCTCCGCCGCTCTCGCGCGCATCTTCATCTTGAGCACCGCTTCGGCGTCCCTATGTCTATCAATTCCCAACACCGCACCCACATCGCTCGCCGTTAAACAACTCGCCCGTGCAAACACCCACGCATCCGTCTTTTGTGCGGGCCATTGTTCAAGCTCTTGACGCATCGCCAACATCGCGACGTGCTCGCACACGTCCGCGCCTCGCGGCACCTCGCTCGTGAACGCCGCCTTCGCGTCCGCCTCAAACTCCTCCCCAGCACGCATGCGCTCGATGTCTATGCCCTTATACGCCAACCGCTCGTCTACGGAGTACTTGCGCTTCGGATGCGCGGCATCGGGCGCGCGTTTTGCCTTGGCGCGACGTGATGCGTGCGGATGAGCGCGACAGATGCCGTGCGCCCAACGCGCATTCGGCGGCGGCGGCGCCGCGACAGAGCGCGACGCGGGCGGGAGCGCGCGACGCGGCGATGGCGCGCGAGCACGTGCGCGAACGTCTCCGTTCAGGGCGACGGCGAACATCGCGCACATCGCAATGCCAGCGCGCCGGCGCCGGCGAGTGGTGATTGTTTCGAGACACGAGCCAAAAAAACGCCTTTTTGGTGTGCATTTTTGCTGGGTAATTCGCGGCATTTCTCCGCGCGCGCGCACACAGACGCACGACGCGTCACGCGAAACGGACACCAGTGGTTGTTTATTTGTTTTTCCAAGCGTGGATTTCGAGAGATGTGCGGGCGACGGTCTTGGGTGGTTGTGGCATGTGTGCTCGCGTTGGGCGTCTCGAGCGGTTCGGCTGTCGGCGTCTCGAGCGATGAAGGCGACGCGAAGACGCAACGCCGGTCGTTGCTTAGTTCCGCGGGACAATCTTCGCCGCCGCCGGAGAGTGCGCCATCGCCGTTTTTCGAATGGGCGAATGGCATTAACGACATCGACACGCCGTTCTTGTCGGCGCTGTTGGACGTAATCCAATCGCGTGACTCCTTATTTCAGACGTCTATTTACGAACGAATCACCAATCGGGTGGCGACGTACATTTTCTCTAATCTTCTTCGCTTAAATATGACGTCAAGCGCTTCGGAAACCACGGGTAGTTGGGCGGCGATGCAACGTCGAGCCGACACGCTCGCGCCGACGACGTGGAATTCGACATTCATGCAAAACGTCTACGCCGAAGTCGACCCGCAAGCGCTATTTGGACAAGATCCGCTCAATGCGACCAAATTCATGGTGGATGACATGTGTAACGCGCCCATGTTACGCAGTGAATTAAACACGACGTTGCTTGACGACGCGTATTGGCAAGCGTCGCCGCTCTCTGGCGAATTACCATCTGGTTGTTACAGCGGCTGCATTCTCGGCTCTGGATCGTACGAAGCCATCGCGAGAACGTACGGCATTCGTCGGTCGTTTCAATTCAATTCCTGGCGTGGCAAGTGCTTTGACGAAATTGATGGGTCTGAAGTGACGAATTTGATCAAGCTCAACTACGGCGCGGTGATTAACCGCATCTTTGGATTGAACGATCCCGTCGAGCTTTATCCCGGTAAAGCGTCCGTGGCGACGTCGAATTTCAATCAACCCGGAACGTCATCAATCGTTGTGGACTATTCCGACCATAACCATGAGTTTGAGTATTTCCGTGACGAGTTAAGGCCGATTTACCCGGGCGTGTGGCTCGGTAAGATGTACGCGATGCCGGGAACGTCCATGTTTGGAGGCGTTCTTCAAGTTCCAATCGGCGCGGCGCCTGTGTTCACGGTGAATTTCATTCTCGTGGGTGAACCGCAAATCGACATGCCATTATCGTCGTCAACTGTACGGTAAATAAATATGTATTGCGTCACTCGAAACACGAGAACAACACAAGTCATTCAGGACGAAAGTGTCAATAACAAAGAGCTAAGAACAACAGTACCAACAACTGTTCCATGGGTATATTTTACGCCGCCGCGTTCGCCGTCGCCGCGCCTTCGCCCGCAAACTCCAACAACGTTTTACACATAAAGTCTGGCTGTTCCAAGTGCGCCACGTGTCCACACTTTTCAACCCACACCAATTTCGCGTTCGGTAACTCTTCCATAAACTTTGCCGCGTACGAGGGCTCTAAAATTTTATCCTCACGTCCCCACATGACGAGCGTCTCCATCGGTACCTTGGCGATGGAATTTCTCACCTTGAACCCACCAGATTGCATAAACGACAGCGTCGCATCGCACCACTGTGGAGCAAACGTATGCAAACGTCCAACGCGCAACGCATCTTCCGTCGCATACGTGTTCTTGTCGTAGTACGCCATTTGATTCGCCGCGTTGCGCAACGCCACCGTCTTCAACACGTTGACGCCAACCTTCGCGATGGGTCTCGGCAGCGCCCCCATCGGCCCTAAACCCTCAATGAATCCTTGCGCATCGACGAGCACCAACTTTTCCACCGCCTCGGGATGATTCGTGGCGAAATCAATCGCCGCGGCACCCCCGAGCGACGCCCCGCACAACACCATCGGTCGCCCGACGTTTGCCTTCCAAAACGCGTACAAGTGCGCGCGTTTCGCCTCTGGCGAGTAATCCCCAATCCCACCATCCTGCGCATCGGTAAATCCCCACCCAAGCAAATCCACCGCCCACGTTTCCGTCACCGCCGCGAGTTTCGGGAACAACCGACGATATTCCAAGCACGACGAGTCAAACCCGTGCAACAACACAAACGGCGCCCCGCGCGCGCCCTCTGCTGGCCCGGGATCACCCACACACGACGTCTTCACCACCGCCGCGCGACCGGGCACGGCGACATCAATCAACCGCGCCTTGGTCGCCATCGTAATCGCCGCCGGTTCGGTGAGTTCGCGCACTTCATCCGGGAAAAAGCTCGGAAACGCAGCGCTCGAGCGCACCATCGTGCGCGCCCATCGCGTCGCTCGACGCGCGGGCGTCGCGCGACGCGCGGCGGAAACGCGGCGCGACGGCGCGGATGCGAAAGAACGCGCGTGTGCGGACATGTTCGCGGCGTCGCGCGAGGCGTCGCGGCGCGTACTGGCGCGAGCGCACGCGCGACACCGCGCGCTCTTATCCACTTTGGACGCGGCACAACACAAAAGTGTCTCTTCGAGTCACCACTTTGAGGTGACATTTTGCGCGTGAAAACGCCCGTGAAACGCCCGCAGGTGAGGCGCGAGACCGCGACGCGGCGCGCGCGGCGACGAGAGCGATGCCGACGTATCGAAAATCCGATTTAGCGTTCAGCAAGTACAACAACCACCCCGGGACCGGGGGATCTGGCGCGCACGCAGAGGTGCCACCGAATGCGTATGACTTTTATGATGAGGATGAAAAGTACGTGCCGAATGTCGTCGGTGCGCACGGGGCGGTGTCGAGCGAGTGGAATTTCAAGTATAACCCAACGCGTGATGAGTATTTGAGGGATAAAGCCGAGGCGGAGGCGGCTGGGGTGCCACTCGGGGCGTATGTGGAGGCGCGCGCGCCCAAGCCAAAGACGCTGCGGTTGCTCGTCGCGAGCGCGGCGCACATCGACGCCGAGTACGGTGGGCCGTTCTGGGTGAGCGTTTCTAGCGCGATGCGCGTGGTTGAATTTAAAAAAGTCATCTACGAGCACACGGGGGTGATGCCCGGATTGATTCGCTTGGCGTACGCTGGGAAGAAGCTCGACGATGAGAATCGAAAGCTTGAACATTACGGCGTGCGCTATTGGAACGCAAAGTTTCCCGATTGGCCAATCATGATGATCAACTAAAGCGCACTCCACGCAAACGAATCGAACTGTTACATCCGTCGCTCTGTGTGCGTGTCGTGTATTCGTGTCATCGAGGCGCGGTGTTTTCTTGTGAATAAATATATTCGTCGACGTCTCGATGATGTCATAGTTCTTGTCCCCTGTCCTCACAACGCGCTGTGCATACGACGCGATGCGTGCCGCGGCTACTCCGCTCGCGCAAGCGTCGCGAACGGCGCACGCCACGCGTAGCGTGCGCATGCGATCCTCCGCGACAGCCGCCTCACGCACGTCCACGGGCGACGGGTTCAACGTGCCCGCTGGGTGCGAGCTGGCTGTCTTTGCTTTGGGATGATTTTGGGGCCCGGAAGCGTCGTACGAGAAGCTTCCAGGCGTAAAATACACCCGCGTGGGGTACACTGGTGGACACAGCGAGAATCCGACGTATTCCGAGGTGTGCGCCGGGGCCACGGGGCACACGGAGGGCATCTACGTGTGCTACGACCCCACCCAGACGTCGTACGCGAAGATGCTCGAGCACTTTTGGAGCGAACATTCGCCGACGTACAAGAGTAAATCGCAATACAAGAGCGCAATTTGGGCACAAGATGAAGAGCAATACGAGCTCGCGGTGGCGTCGAAAACCAAGGCTGAGAAAGAAACTCAAAGAACCATGTTCACGGATATTTTTCCTCCGTCAGCGTCGCTGGACACCGCGTGGTGGGACGCGGAAGCTTATCACCAAAAATATTACTGCAAACCTCGCCAGTCGCGATTCGGGTGGTAAATACGAGCAACGTTCTTCAACATGGTTGTGTAAAGCTCGAGAGCGAGAGATGTGTTTGTGTGACGACGCGCACGTAAAGGGTGTACATTTCACCCTCGCGCGCGTTTGATGAAGTTACAACACGCCTCTCACTCGACCGATCGCTCGGCGAGCATTTAAGTAGAAACATTATAAATATGAAATATGATTGTACATTTATCGCAACGTTTTCTTCACCATTCGGGTTGGCGTATGACAAACTAATGTGTGCGGCTAAACAAGGACTAGAGCGCGAATTCGCGTACGATGGGATCAGACGGCGCGGCGTCGCCAGCGAATGGGAAAAGTATAGACGACCTATCACGTCCGTACCCTTTGAAGACAATTTTATCATCGAATACGTCGACGACGGCAAACGGCCCCGGGGATTCATCGCTCGCGAGCATTGGACTCTCCATGCCGAGATAGTGCACGCCGTATTTGTCACACGTGAACATCGCGCCTTCGTGTTGGTGTCCGCTAATGACACACTTCACGCACCCACCCGTCTGCGGGGATTCTACAAGCGCGAGCATTTCATCGTAATCCCACATCAACGTCTTCCCTGATCGCTTCGCCGTCGAGTCAGGGTGAATGAGCAGGTGCGAGAGAATCAGCACCTTTTCGCCGGCGGCGTTCGCCGCGCTCAACGTGTCGCGCGCCCACGCCAACTGCTCCGGGCCCAAACCACCATTAAACGGCACGTATCGCCCAACAAGCCCTTCCATGTCTTTAAAGTACGGAAACGTCCCACTCATGCGTTCGGTTTCAATCACCTCAGGGTTTTCCCGCACGAAAACATCCACGTTGGGATTGTGCTTACGCAACAATTCTATCGCCTCCTCGCACAGTCCTTGCTGTCGTCCTTTACGGTAAATACTCACCGCGTAAGGATCCAAAACCACCACTCGCCAACCTGGACTCGGCGCAAATGAATAATAAAACTCGCCCGCATCATTTGCGCACCTGAATGACAAAGAACTCCCAGGCGTATCCACGCCGTCCCGCAACTCGTTCCTCGTAAAGTTGTACAACTCATGGTTCCCAATGGTAAATATCCACTTTTCACACGTCGATTTACTTAATATTCGCATCACCGACGCCAGGTTTTCTCGTCCACTTTCAATTGGCTTGAAATCATCCGCCGCAAAGTCGAACGCGCACTGATGGTCGGTGATGTCCCCGTTGTGTACGGCAAAGTCGAGCGCGTGCGCGTTGAAGTACTCCACCGCGCGCTCCGCAACGTTGAGCGAGTTTCTGTACCTAAGGCGCCACGAAAGTCAGTCAACGCCATGTAAAATTCCGCGGAAAACGCGCGACGTACCTGCGCATTTGCGTGCCGGTGATGTTCTTGCGATCATCGCCGTCGCAATATTGAATATCGGCAAGCAAACCAAAGCGAAAGCGAGGGGCGCTGTCCATGGATGCCGCGTTGGCGTGACTCGACGCGCGAACGACGCGCTTTGACGTGCGCAGGGAAAAGTTTCGAACGACAGAGATTGCGTTCTTGGGAAATGCACACCGCATGCACGTCGGTTGAGATCGAGCGACGTCGACTGAAGGGGGGTGAGGCGCCCGGCGGTGGATAGAGAGGCGAACAAAGGCGAAACCGTCGCGGCGCGAGCGCTATCTATGATTGATATTACATCATCTCGCGTACTCGACGTGTTCGCTGGCTCGCTCAAAACGTGTCGTCGGCTGGATTTTAGAAATCGTCGTAAAAGAATTCATGCGGCGGCCAATCTTCGGGAAGCTTGATTTCTTCAAACGCGATGCGCGCATCCGTGCTGATGTCGCTCGCGTGAATTTTTATGACGCGAACATCGTTCCAACCATCTTCTTCACCGAGTGGAATGCCAAAGTCGTTATCCATAGCGAGTTCTTCTGGTGTTAGCAGTGGTTCGTCAATGAGGCGAATGTCTAGACCGCCGCAAAACGGACAGTCGGCGCACAGAATGTCTTCCAGCTCTGCGACGGCGTCTGGCGTGGACAAGCCCGTGGCGGCTTTGGGCGGCTCGCCCCAGTACTTGGTTTCGTGCTTCAATTGCCGCGGAAGTGGAACCTTGAGCGTTCGCATCAAAGCCAGCGCGCGCGTGCGTTCGTCTTTGCGAAGTAAAGGTAAAGACCGTCGAATGAGGCACTCGGTGTGAAACGCCATTTCGCACGGAAAGACGTAAAATGGAGCGAGGAGCTCTGGATCGTCGGCGTTGGCCATCAGACGTAAGCGCACGACTGGCTTGTTGCACTCTGAACACTTTTCATCCCGAGAAATTACGACTGTTTTTTCTTCAAGCTCGTCGATGTCGTCTTGGATGTCTTGTGCGTACATGTTCAGTTCGTCGATGCCCTTTTTGAGATGCTCGATTTCACTTCGATGTTCGTCGAGCGATTTCAACACGAGTTCTTTCACATCGTCGATGACGGTGAAATCGGGAAGCAAAGGAAGTATGTCTTCCACTCGCAACACGCCGTGTGCTTCGCTGAGAAAACTCAAAGCTCGTCGAATCGTGCCCCGCTGTTCGTCTTCATTGAGATCCTCCACGCGCTTCTCCAGCGCGCCAGACTTTTGAATGGCCCACTTGGCGATTTCAATCCACAACTTCTTTTGCACGTCGTCGTCGCTCGGACGTCCAGCATGCAGCACAGCAGCGCGCTCGGTAACTGCTTTCGCCAAGTCTAAATCTTGAAGCATCGTTAACGCGACGTGCATCGCCATGTCAAAGTTCTGCGACACGCAGTACGCGTACACGGCGCTTCGATGTGCGCCGTATCTCTCGCACATTTGAATGGCGTAATGCACGTCGTAGTACGGCTTTCGCGTGTCTTCATCGACCGCATCTAAGATGTACTTGGTGAGCATGGCAATGATCGTCGGAGACACCTCGAGCTGTCGAACGTACACATTTAACAACGCGTCGTGCGCGTCGGCGTCGCCTCGCATTGCGCCGTCTGGTTTCGCCGTAATAGTTTCCAAGTACCTCGCCACGTGTGCGAGTACGCTTTTGTGCGCTTGGTTCGCAGAGTACATGTTTTCGTCGTCGGCAAATGCTTTAATAATGCGCACGTCGTCACTCGTCGGAGGCTGACGCGTCAACATAAAGTCAATGGATTCTTTCGGTAACGCTCGAATGAGCGCCGGGAGCGCTCTGTTCAACGCGCTCTGGGGAACATTTGGCGCCGACGCCACCTCCAACGCCTTCACGCCGTCACCAAGTTGAATAAAGTGATCCAACACTCTGTCGTAGTCGCCGCAAAGTTGGGCAAAATACATTTCATCATCCAATCGATGCGCTTGGCTCAAGACTCGAAGCGTCTCGCGCTCGTCCACGTCGTCGAAATGTTGGCGCAAGAATTCGCGCACGCGCGCGTTTTTAGACGCCGACCCGGTCGACGACGCGCACTTGACGTACTCATCCAGCAACCACATGGCGAGAATCAAACGCCGCGGTTTATCGTCAATCGGCAACCCGCGTAAGCGACCTTCGATGTAGGCGTACAACGCGTCGGGCGCGTTCGCGTCTATAAACATCTTGGCCACATCCTCAACTCTGTGCGCGGCGCCCGCGTTTGCAAAGGCGTTTGCAGCGTCTTCGTAACGCTTGATTTTCAACATTCGCTCCGCTTGTGCTGTAAAAACACACTGATGCTGTACATCCGATCGACACGCCGCGATTGATCGTTCGTAGTCGTGCTGGTCGAGGTACGCTCGCCAGACGTTGGCGTCTTCGTTGTCGACGTGCACGCGGAGCACGTTGCCGGAATTGGCGGCGTACACCGTAGACGTCGCTAAATCTGTACATGTAAACGTCGCCGCGCCTCCGAGAGGTAGTGGTATCACGCCCTCGACATCGCCCGTGATGGCGCTCATCGCCACGAGCACATTCGACGGGTAGAGAAGGAAAATGTGATGCTCTGTCAACGCGAGCGACGCCGGCGTTTCGCCAGCGGCGACGCCTTTGACATTTTTGGGCAATGGCAACGCACCATGGCGCTCTAAAACCCCATTCGCATCGTCGGCGTTGAAATTCAACGCCCCGCGATAGACCGCTGCGTGCGTGAGCCACGCCATGCGCGTTGGAGACGACGATTCCCCGGGCGCGCTCCACACCCGTAGCGTCGACGCGTCGCTCGACTCTGGCATGCTCACCACCGCCTCGACATCCTTCGCCCGCGCCCGCGCCTTAGCCAACACCGATTCAAGCGAATAATCCCCAACCAACACAAACAACTCTGACGCCGTGGTTAAAATCACGCCAAATCTATCCTTCCCACCATTCGCGCCGCCGACTCGAGCCACGCGTACGCCCGAAATCGCCTCCCCGCTCAACCGCGCAAACGCCACATCGCACGACTTTTCAAACCTCTTCCCGTCCCCAGCGCGATGATCGATGCGCACGTCAAACACTCGCCCATCATTTGTGCTCACTAACGCGCGAACGCCGCCATCGCCATCGTCTACGAACGTCGCATCCTCGCAGCGTACGCCTCGCAAGCCGACGACGAGCCGCGCCTTCGGCCAGTCGACGTAATGGTACGCCAATCCTTGATTCGTCCCAATCAACGCGTGCTCGCCGCGCGGCGTCCAGTGATCGATGACGACGAATGTGGTGGCGACGACGGACGAAGACGCCCAATCGCTCGAGTCGAGCACGCGTGAGATCGACGCGGAGCTCGCGAAGCGCTCGGCGTCGACCGCCTCGGCTCGAGTCGCGTCGCCTTCGCCCTGGCTGATGACCGCGGTGCGGGCGCGCACGGCGCCCGCGGCGAAGGAGGTATCATCGGGGAATGCGCTGCCGACGTTGGATGCCGCGAACGTCACTCGCGCGACGTCTACGGCGGCGACGGATGATGATGATGGTGGTGATGTTTCAATGACTTCGCCGCGCGATTCGCCCGCGGCAGCGTCACCGCGCGCGCCATCGCGCGAGATGAAGCGCTCGAACGATGCGCGACACTGCTCGTCGTCCACGAGCGCGGTGCCCGCCGGGAGTCGCACGACGTGCATGTCGGCGTGCGACGAACAGTGC
>Ga0181596_10001841_pt1 | contig 20951 bp, 21 predicted proteins | sample 041ome_6_FD_148655 | JGI IMG/M metagenome (GOLD analysis project Ga0181596, IMG submission 148655) | Coastal salt marsh microbial communities from the Groves Creek Marsh, Skidaway Island, Georgia - 041402US metaG (spades assembly) | ecosystem: Environmental > Aquatic > Marine > Intertidal zone... | reverse complement strand
CCACCTCAATTCCGATCACATCGCGAGCAACCGTGCCTGCACTGCCGATATCATCGGCAAGACCTAGTTCAATGGCTTTCTTACCTGACCAGAATAAACCTGAGAACAGATCAGGATCATTCGATAGTCGATCACCACGCCCTTCTTTAACAACATCGATAAAGGTTTGATGTAACTCATCGAGTGTAGATTGTGCGTGTGCACGTTGCTCGTCAGTCAACGGACTAAAAGGATCAAGAATGCCTTTGTTCTTACCGGCAGTCAGCATACGGCGCTCAATGCCGAGCTTATCCATCGCGCCAGTAAAGCCAAAGCCGTTCATGATCACACCAATCGAACCTACCAAGCTTGACTCGTTCACATAAATCTTATCCGCAGCGGCTGCAACGTAATAACCTCCTGACGCTGCCATATCCTGCACCACGGCATACACAGGAATGTCAGGATGCTTCGCTTTTAAACGCTTGATCTCTTTTTGCATGTAGCTGGCTTGAACCGGCAAACCACCCGGACTGTTAATGCGAAGTATGATCGCTTTGGTGTGATCGTCTTTATACGCAGCTCGCAGACCTTTCACTACGCCTTCTGCATTCTCACCTTCTTCGGTGCTGATCTCGCCTTCAAGATCAACTAAGGCCACATGATCTTTTTTCGCTAACGCTTTATCATCAAAATCAAACGTGTCGGGCATCGCCACATACAACACGCCAATCAGATACGCGAAAGTTAAGCTCTTAAAGAAGATGCCCCAGCGACGCGAACGACGACGCTCTTTTAGCGCATCCGTTGCCAGCTCTTGAATTAGCTTCTTTGACCATTGATCATCATTTTGTTCAGACATACATCACCTATTACTGCTTTTCTAACCAATCAATGAGTTCGGTTAGCGAGTGAAGAATTGTTTTTGCACCACAATCAATCAACCGTTGCTGATCATGTGCACCATAGCTCACACCAACGGCATCAACCTTGGCATTAGCGGCCATTTGAATATCATATTCAGTATCTCCGACCACAAGCGCCTTGTTCGGTTCCGTGTTCAGGTCGGTCAAAATGTCCTGCAACATTTGTGGATGGGGTTTTGAATGCGCCTCATCTGCACATCGGGTCATGTGAAAGTATCGACCTAAACCACTCTCATCGAGCACGCGATCTAATCCACGACGACTCTTACCGGTTGCCACGGCTAACAGATAACCCCGATCGGTCAGCGCTTCGATGGTTTCTGCTGCGCCTTCGAATAACTCCGAATCGGGAATTTGATCACCCAACCAATGCACACGGTAGGCTTCGATAATCTTTTGCACATCGTCATCATTCGCTTCTGGCCACAAACGCGCTACTGCTTCTTGCATGCCTAAGCCGATAATCTCGCGCACTTCTGCATCGGTCGGAATACTCGATAAGGTGTCAGCACCGGCACGTTGCATACAGGTCACGATGCGATGCTCCGAATCCATCACCGTGCCATCCCAGTCAAACACGATCAGATCATAAGGCTTCATTCAGATATTCCTTCTAAAACAGATTGCAACTCAGCCGGCAGCGGCGCTTCAATCTGAAAACGCTTACCTTCCCACGGGAAGCTCAAACGCCAAGCATGCAAAAATAACCGTTTTGCACCCTGCTCATTCCAGTAAGCCAAGGCTTCAGGTGTTTCATACTTGTTATCGCCGACAATGGGCGTGCCAGCATATTGCGCATGCACACGGATTTGATGGGTACGACCCGTTTCTAGTTTGGCCTCAACCAAGGTTGAAGAGCTGAAATGCTGCAGCACCGTAAAATGGGTGATCGCCTTTTTACCTTCAGGATCGACTCGCACCATTCGCTCGCCCGATTTCAGGGTGTTTTTCTGCAGCGGCACATCCACCGTCTGCTTTCCCTTGCGCCAACGACCATCTAATAATGCTTGATAGCGCTTATCGACTTGATTGGTCACCTGCAATCGTTGCAGCTCTTTCAACGAGCTGCGCTTTTTTGCCAACATCAAACAACCTGAGGTATCCCGGTCGAGTCGGTGAGCGAGTTCTAAAAATTTAGCTTCGGGGCGAGCTGCACGCAGCGCCTCAATCACTCCATGCGACACACCACTGCCACCATGCACTGCCATACCCGAGGGTTTGTTCACAATCAGTAGCAGATCGTCTTCATAAAGAATGTTGTCAGTGATCGCCTGCTGCATACCCGTACCCGGCGTCAGGGCTTTATCATCCGAGCGACGCACGGGCGGCACACGCACCTCATCTCCAATCTCGAGCTTTCGGGTGGGTTTGGCGCGCCCTTTATTCACTCGCACCTCACCTTTACGCAATACACGGTACACCCAGCTTTTGGGCACACCCTTGAGCCGCGCCATCAAAAAGTTATCGATACGCTGACCTTCAGCGTTCTCATCGACGGTCAGATACTGCACTTTGGCGTCAGAATCGCTGCTATTAGCCACTTAATCCACTCAGTTCGCGAAAAGTGATGCGCGTACGGATAATTTAGTGTATTTTCCGTCGGTCATCGTCCTGTAAGTGACTGATTGTCAAGGTGCCTAAACAGTTCAACTGACGCACCGCCACTCATGTTGGTTCAAGTCCGACATGCTAACCGACGCAGCCACCCATGACGAACAGAATCTCTATCAACAGTTGATAAAACTGCGGGTAATCAAACAACACGATCAGCTGATGCCACAAGCAGCACGCTTTGCGCCGAACGACTGGCAGCCATGCAATGCGCTAAAGCATCAACTGATCCTGACAACGGAATACACAACATGAAGCGTATGCTGATCAACGCCACTCAGCCTGAAGAGTTGCGTGTCGCTATCGTAGACGGGCAACGTCTATTCAACCTCGACATCGAAGTACCTGGTCGAGAACTCAAGAAAGCTAACATTTATAAAGGCCGCATTACCCGCGTCGAGCCGTCGCTTGAAGCTGCGTTTGTCGACTACGGCGCTGATCGTCACGGTTTCTTGCCGATGAAAGAGATCGCTCGTGAATACTTCACCAGCGAAAAAACCGAGGATGGTAAGCAAGGCAAAAGTCAGCTGAAAGAAGGTCAAGAGATCATCGTTCAGGTGGAAAAAGAAGAACGTGGCAATAAGGGTGCAGCGCTGACAACCTACTTGTCACTGGCCGGTCGCTACCTCGTTTTGATGCCAAACAACCCTCGTGCTGGTGGTGTTTCTCGCCGTATCGAAGGTGAAGATCGCAGCGAACTGCGTGATGCCATGGCAGATCTTGAAGTCCCTCAGAACATGGGGCTGATCGTACGCACCGCAGGGATCGGTAAAAATACCGAAGAGCTGCAATGGGACCTCGATTATTTGAACCAACTGTGGACGGCAATCTCCTCATCAGCGTCTAACCGCCCTGCACCTTTCCTGATTTACCAGGAGAGCAACGTCATTATCCGTTCGATTCGTGACCACATGCGTCAAGATATCGGCGAAGTCCTTATCGACGACGAATCGACCTTTAATCAAGCGTTACAGTTTGTCAAACAAGTGATGCCGCATAACGAGCGCAAACTGAAGCGTTACACCGATAAAGTACCGCTGTTCTCGCGCTACCAGATCGAAATCCAAATCGAATCAGCCTTCCAGCGTGAAGTGCGCTTACCTTCAGGTGGTTCAATCGTTATCGATCACACCGAAGCGCTGACTTCTATCGATATCAATTCGTCGCGTGCGACCAAAGGTTCTGATATCGAAGAAACGGCTTTCAACACCAACCTTGAAGCGGCAACCGAAATTGCGCGTCAACTTCGTTTGCGTGACTTGGGTGGTCTGTTTGTTATCGACTTCATTGATATGGGCCCTGCGCGCAATCAACGTGAAGTAGAAAACCGCCTCAAAGAAGAAATGAAAGAAGACCGCGCCCGTGTGCAGATCGGCAAGATCTCTCGCTTCGGTCTACTTGAGATGTCGCGTCAGCGTTTGCGTCCATCACTAGGTGACTCCTCACACCATGTGTGCCCACGCTGTGATGGCCATGGCTTTATCCGCAGTGTCGACTCCCTAGCCCTATCTATATTGCGCATCATCGAAGAGGAAACCTTAAAAGACGGCACCTCTCGTATCGTGGCGCAATTGCCAATCGATATTGCAACCTACCTGCTTAACGAAAAGCGCGACATGATCGCAGCCATCGAAGAGCGTCAAGATTGCGAAGTAGTGATGATCCCGAATCGTCATCTCGAAACACCTAAATACGAGATTCAACGCGTTCGCTTGCAAGATGATGACGATGATTCATTGAGTTACGAAACCGTTGCTTCTTACGAGACTAATGAAGCCTCAGTAGAAACCACTGAGCCTCGTCGCAAGCCTGAGCAAGCCGCCGTTAAGAACATCGCGCCGGCCACCCCTGCCCCGGTTCGCCCAGAGCCAACCGAAGAAGACAAAGGCAAAGGTGAGCCAACTGGCTTGATCAAACGTCTATTCAGCTCGATCTTCTCGTCAAAAGCCAATGATGAAGAGGAAGAAGAGGATAAGCCACAACGCAAAAACACCCGTGGTGGTCGTGGTGGCCGCAATAACGACAATCGCAACAAAGGTGGCAACCGTGGTCGCGGTCGTGGTCGTAACGCAAAGAACAACGACGATAATAGCAACGACGATAAGCCTAAACAGGCAAAGTCAAATGGCCCAAAAGATGAGCAGACAGGTGAAGATCAACCTAAGAAAGCACGTCGTGGTCGTCGCGGTGGTCGTCGTCGCAATAACAAGTCAGGTGATAACGCGGATAACAACACACAAAACAGTCCGTCGAATGCTCAATCTGAGGCTAAGCCACAAACGAATCAGCCTGCAGCTGAAGCAAAAACACAAGCACCCGCGGCTAAGGCTGATAACAAGCCAGCAGAGACTAATAAGCCCGCACCCGCTGAAGCGCCTAAAGCGGCAGCTGAGCCAAAACCAGAAGCAGCAAAACCTACTGCCAATGAATCAAAGCCAGAAGCACCCAAACTGCGCCAAGTAGAAACAAAAAAGCCCAGTGAGCAAGCACCACCGAGCAAACCTGTTGATTCCAGCACACCAAGTGCTGACTAAAAGAAACCGGGCTAAGCCCGGTTTTTTTTCGATGTATGATTATTTTTGAATTTGGGCGAGCAATCCAACCGATGCCGACTCAACCATATCGAAAACACGATCAAAACCGCTGTCGCCGCCATAGTAAGGGTCTGGCACCTCTGCGTTTGACCAATCATCTGCGAAGTCCATGAACATATGAATGCGCTCTCGATAGTTCTCAGGACAGAGACGCATCAAGTTACCGTGGTTTTCGCGATCCATCGCAATGACATAATCGTAGGTTGCAAAGTCATCAACGGTGACTTGGCGCGCACGTAGATCAGACAGATCAATTCCCCGCTCTAGCGCGGTCGCCGCGGAGCGCGAATCGGGGGGATTTCCCACATGGTAGGCATGCGTTCCGGCTGAATCGATCTCGATATGGTCGGTTAACTGGTTTTGCTCGACAAGGTGACGGAAAACGCCATGCGCGGTGGGTGAACGACAAATATTGCCCATACACACAAAAAGAACCTTTACCATCTACCTATCACCTAACTGGGTTATCTATGAATCCACTTCATCAAAAGCTCGAACAACTGCGTGGCACGCACTTTCGTTATTTATCTGACGACTGGGTGTTGATCGACATCCTGTATGACGACGATCAAGTGGTGTTACAACGTCATAAGCCTGAGGATGCCAATCCTTTACAGAGTTCGCAATATGGAGAGGTAAAAAGACGTATCCCTGAGACGGTCTCACTACCCATCTCTGACGAGGATAATCTCGGGTTTAGTGATGCCTTGATGCTGTTGCTACAAGGCCGCGTGAAATAGTTATTCCACCGAGACAGCGTTGAGCTGAGCTAATAACCGCTGATAGTCTTCTTCGGTATCTATACCCGTAGGCGGTGATTGGTCCGCAATCGACACCGCAATACGCTCGCCTTGCCACAACACGCGCAATTGTTCTAAAGACTCTGCTGCTTCGATAGGCGCCATATCCCAAGTGACATAACGTTTTAAAAAATCTGCACGATAGGCATATAAGCCTAAGTGGCGATATAAGCCTGAGGCATTCTCAATACCCTTTTCAAACTCACCACGGCGCCACGGTATAGCAGCACGACTAAAATACAGCGCGAGGCCATCTTTATCAGTCACCACTTTAACCGCATTGCTATCGAACACCTGATGCTCATCTAGCGGTACCGCCAAGGTCGACATCGATGCTTGAGGCCGATCCGCTAAGGTATTGGCTACTTGATCAAGAAGCTCCGGGGGAATCAGCGGTTCATCACCCTGTAAATTGACCACAATGGTGTCATCCGGCCAACCTAAGGAATTCGACACCTCAGCAATACGATCGGTACCGCTGTTGTGCTCATGGGTCATCACGACATAACCATCAAAGGCCATGACCGCATCGGCAATACGCTGATCATCGGTCGCGACAACAACTTCATCTGCGTGGCTTTCGAGTGCACGTTGATAGACATGCCAGATCATTGGCTTGCCTTGAATATCTATCAGTGGTTTACCAGGAAATCGCGTTGAGGCATAACGCGCCGGTATGACCACACGATAAGCCATTAGCCTTTAACCTCTTCATCGGCGGGCAGCTCGCGCGCTTCTTCAACCAACATCACCGGGATGTCGTCGTGAATCGGATACGCCAAACGACATGGCTTACAGATCAGCTCTTTCGCGTCTTTGTTATGTAGTAGCGGGCCTTTACAGTTTGGGCACACCAGGATGTCGAGTAATTTACTATCCATCAGTCTTCCTCGGATGTTTGTTTTTTAGCTGCTACATCATTTAGCAGCAGACTCAATCGATGTTTAAACGGCTCATCTGGCTCTACATCAATGCTCACCACCCAGGTATGGGCTGGCGCGAATGAATGACATTTTACGGCATCTTTCTCAGTCATCAGCAGCGGAATCGCATCATCAAACTGTAAATCGGATGGCTGATAGGGATGATGATCAGGAAATGCCACGTCGATAACTGATAGACCCTGCGATCTGAGCATTTCGAAGAAACGTTGCGGATCGCCAATCCCCGCAATCGCACGGACTTGCTGACCATCCCAAGCGCTTAATGGCTGACGCGATTGCGGATCAGTTATCGGATAAATCCGTGGCTCCATCATTTCCATGTGATGTTGGCGACGCAACTTAGCCTGACTGGTAATCAGCAGATCAACGCTATCTAGACGCGACAGCGGCTCACGCAGTGGACCCGCTGGCAACATGAAGCCATTACCTTGTTGGCGAACACCATCGACAACCGCGATCTCGATATCGCGACCCATCGCATAGTGCTGCAAGCCATCATCCGAAATGATGATATCAACCTGACCTTCAGCCTCTAGGGCACGCACCGCATCAGAACGCTGAGGTGCTACCGCCATAGGACAACGACACCTCAAAACCAATAACAAGGCTTCATCACCGACGGTTGCAGGATCGCTGTCGACGCGGACCTGCTGTGGCCAGGAAGAGGCCTTACCACCATAACCGCGGGATACCATACCAGGCTTGTAACCCAACTTTTTTAAGTGCGCGACCAACCAAATCACAAAAGGCGTTTTACCCGAACCACCGACGGTAATGTTGCCCACCACAATCACCGGCAACTGACTCTTATAGGTGTTAAACAAGCCAAGGCGATACATCAAATGACGCAAAGCGGTTAACGCAATAAATAATCCAGTGAATGGCAACAAGATAAAGCTAATCGCTGTCTTATCTTGCCAAAAGTCGGGGTAATGTAATTTCACTTGGCCTGCTCCATTTGATTCGCTGAGAAATGCAGCTTTTGCAGTCCAAGCTGAGCGGTGACATCCATCACCGTCATCATCGCTTGCAGAGGCGCTTGTTTATCACCGGTGACCATCACGGGCACATCGGTTTGTTCTTCCACAATCTTTTCGAGCACACGACGTAACGTCAGCGCATCACTGCGCAGCAACTCTTCACGGTTCACATACAGCTTACCTTGGCGGTCAATCACAATATCGATACGCAATGGTGCTTCAGTCGGCGTTTCTTGCTGCATGACATTAGGCAGCTGCACTTTCAGCTCAGTTTGCTTATCAAAAGTGGTCGAAACCATAAAAAAGATCAGCATCAAAAACACCACATCAATCAGTGGCGTGAGCTCTATCTTCGGTTCGTTAGATGACTTAGGTCGAAGCTGCATGTTATTGCTCGCGCTGACCCTTTAGAACATCGACCAGCTTAACTGCTTGTTCTTCCATTTGTAGCGCATAACGATCGACCTTAGCGTTGAGGTGACGATGGAAAATCAACGCAGGAATGGCCACGCATAAACCCGCTGCCGTGGTAATCAAGGCTTCTGAGATACCGCCCGCAAGTACCGTTGGATCACCAACGCCGGCAGTAGTGATCGCTGAGAAGACTTTGATCATGCCCACCACAGTGCCAAGCAAACCGAGCAATGGGGTTATCGCTGCTATGGTGCCTAAGGCTGAGAAGTAACGCTCTAGTTCATGTACAACCTGACGACCCTCTTCTTCTACTGCCTGCTTAATCGCTTCACGCTCATGCGAGCGATTCGCTAACGCAGTGGCTAATACGCGACCGAGATGAGAACTTTGCCGAATGGCAGCAATATTCTTTTGAGTGATTTCACCTTTCGCATGCAGGTGCCAAATCTTATTCACCAGGCCTTCTGGAATAACCTTGCCATCGCGCAACACGGTTAAACGCTCAATCACAATGGCCATCGCCAAAATGGAGCTCAACAAGATGGGCGCCATAATCCAACCGCCCGCTAAAAGTAACTCGTACAAAACCGTCTTCCTGAGATCGTTATTCTGGAACCGATGATACGGCATGCTCCGTGGGAGCTAAAGATGAAACACTTAAGCATCTAGTGATAACGCCAGCCCAACGACAAAAGCGAGGATGAAATGAGGCATTTACATGTCAAAGTGGAAAAAACATCTCATTTCATCGGTCAATTGCTAGTCATCTGAGAGGCATCGTGATCAAATGCTGCGCAGATAACATCTATAGTCCACTAAATGCCTAAGAAGCTACTCAAACGCTATATCCCAGATCCTGCTGAGTTACGAAAGAACAAGCATCTGAAAATCTTTGCGCGCTTCTTGGAAGATCCCAATCTCTTTCATATGAATCGTCGATCGGTTTCGAATGCGTTTTTGGTGGGACTCTTCTGGGCAATGATTCCGATGCCCTTCCAAATGGTGCCTGCGACAATCACCGCACTGTTGATTCGCGGCATTAACTGGCCAATTGCCGTAGCCCTGGTGTGGGTCTCTAACCCGATCACCATGCCGCCGATGTTTTACTTTAATTATCTGGTGGGCACCTGGATTTTAGGCGAACCCGACAACTCACCGTCATTTGAAGCCAGCCTCGAGTGGTTGGTTGTCCTCGCTGAGAACAATTGGTTGCATCTGTACTTTGGTAGTGTTGTTGTGGGTGTTGTCTCAGGTGTGCTTGGTTACTTAGCGATTCGTGGGTATTGGCGCCACTATATTGTTAAAAAGCACCGCTCTCGTAGCTGGCGTTAATCAGAGACTTAAAGCACCATCTTTAAGGTGTAAAGTGCGATCGCAACGCTGTGCCAACCCCTGATCATGCGTCACGATAATAAAGCTAGTTCCAATCTCGCGACTCATCTCGAGCAATAACTGAGTAATTGACTCTGCGGTTACACTATCCAGATTACCGGTTGGCTCATCCGCTAATACACAGCTTGGATTGAGCACTAAGGCACGTGCAATTGCCACACGCTGACGCTCACCACCTGATAGCTCAGACGGCTTGTGTGCTGTACGTCCAGATAAGCCAACACGCTCCAATAACGCCATTGCTTTTGCCGTGGCTGCTTCAACTGAATCACCGCGAATTAATAGCGGCATCGAGACATTCTCGAGTGCTGTGAACTCCGGCAGTAAATGATGGAACTGATAAATGAAACCGAGATGGCGATTGCGCACCGCGCTACGTTGTACCTCGGGTAGATCATCAAACGGACGATTCAATAACGATACTGAGCCAGCACTTGGTGCATCCAAGCCACCTAAACAATGCAGCAAGGTACTTTTCCCTGAGCCAGAGCTACCCACAATCGCCACATGTTCACCACGATGAATCTCTAGATTGATATCGCGCAACACATCGACCTGTTGCTCACCCAAAGCGAAGTGTTTGGATAATCCCTTTGCTTGCAGAATCACATCACTCATAACGCAATGCCTCTGCTGGCTGAGTTTTATACGCCTTCCAAGCGGGATAAAGGGTCATTAATAATGAAAGCAGGAAGGAACCGATCGACACTAACAAGACATCGGGTAGTTGCACATCCGAAGGCAGCTGACTGATGTAATACACATTTGGATCAATGAAATGCAAACCAAAAGCTTGCTCCACCCAGGCCACTGCAGAATCAACATTGGCAGCGAGCAATACGCCTAAGAAAGTGCCCACCAAGGTACCGAAGAAGCCTAAAGCAGCGCCCTGCACCACAAACACGCGCAAGATAAAGCCAGGGCTTGCACCAAAGGTTTTTAAAATCGCGATATCAGCTTGTTTATCCACCACCATCATCACAAGCGTTGAGATGATGTTGAACGCTGCAATCACCACAACTAAAAATAGCAACAAGCCCATCATGCGCTTTTCCATCTTGAGCGCCGCGAAGAAGTTACGGTGATAGTCCGTCCAGTTAAGTACGCGATAACGACCGGGCAATGAGTTTGCCAATTCCAATGACACTTCGCGTGCATCCCAAACATCATCAATACGAATGCGCACGCCAGAGACATCGTCTTTCATACGCAGCAACTTGGCAGCATCAGGTAGATGAATTAGCGCGACACCGCGATCGTATTCGTTCATGCCGACTTCAAAGATACCTACCACGGTAAAGGCCTTCATGCGCGGAACACTTCCTGCAATCGTAACCGTCATCTGTGGCACCACCATGGTTAGCTCACTACCAATACTGACGCCTAATTTAGCTGCCAGCTCAGCACCCAAAATAATGCCCCAACGCGTCGACGCAAGATCATCTAAGGAGCCAAACTTCATGTGCTGCGCAACATCGATGACATCTTTCTCAAGCGCAGGATTGACGCCACGCACCATGGCACCAGAGACATCACCCCCACTGTTAAGCATGGCTTGAGCTTCGATATAGGGTGCCGCTGCTAAAACACGCGGATGCTCTTTGGCTTTCTGTAACGCCAGTTGCCAGTCGGTTAAATTACCTTCATAGCCTTTGATGTCCCCATGAGACGCCATACCCAGAATGCGAGTTTGAATCTCTTTGTGGAAACCATTCATCACCGAGAGGACCGTGATCAACGCAATCACACCTAACGCAATACCAAGCGCTGAAAAGCCCGAGATAAAGGAGATGAAATGATTGCGACGGCGCGAACGTGTGTAGCGCAGACCAACAAACAGAGATAAGGGTTTAAACATGGCGGCATTACATCATATTCAGCCTCAGATGTTTTATCTGACCTAAGTGATCGCGAATCATTCCCGAGGTTGGCTTTTTGCCATAGACTGCGCGCATCAATTATTAGAGATGTTTTGATGAGCACACCTCGATTACCGGCTGAATGGGAAGAACAATCTGCTGTTCAACTCACCTGGCCACATGAAGGCACCGATTGGGCAGATAACCTTGCTGACACCTTGCCGGTATTTGCACAAATTGGCGCAGCGATAACGCGCTTCGAGACGTTACTTTGTGTTGTGAATAACGATGCACACGCTGAGCAGGTGAAACAGCTTCTCTTGGATGCGGGTGCCGATCTAACGATGGCCCGCTTTGCACAAGCCCCCTGTAATGACACCTGGGCAAGAGATCATGGGGCGCTAACCGCTATCGATGAGAACGACCAGCCGATCATTAACGACTTTATCTTCAATGGCTGGGGGAATAAATATCCCGCCGAGCTCGATACGCAAATCACCCAAGCCTTAATCGATCAACAGGTACTCAACGGCACGCATTCACCCTCACCTCTGGTGCTTGAAGGTGGCGCAATCGAAACCGATGGCCAAGGCACCTTGCTAGCCACACGTTCGAGTATTTTGAATGCCAACCGCAATGGCGACTTATCTCAAGAAGCCATGGAGGCTGAGTTAACGCAACGCTTTGGCTTTAAGCGTTATCTTTGGCTAAGCGAAGGTGAGATGACCGGTGATGACACCGATGCGCATATCGATGTCTTGGCGCGCTTCACCTCATCTAACGACATTGTCTTCACCACAGCTGACACCAGTGATGAAGACTACTGGCCACTACATGCCATGCAAAAAGAGCTGCAAGCTTTTACCAATCTGGAAGGTGCACCTTATCGTTTACATGCATTGCCACCGGCTGGCGAACTTTACGACGAAGATGGCCGTCGTCTCTCAGCCAGTTACGCTAACTTTTTAATTATCAACGACGCCGTTTTATTACCCGTATATGGTGTCGATGCCGATGAAAGAGCCATCAAGGTGCTTAACGATCTATTTCCTGATCGAGAGATCATTCCGATCAACTGTCGACGCATCATCGAGCAAAATGGCAGCTTGCATTGTTTAACCATGCAATACCCCGCTCAACTCGCTCTATAATTAGATATCACTTTTAGAGATTGACACGATGAGCCACTCGATCAACGTTGCCCTGATTCAACACGCCAACCAAGGTGGCGCACTTGAGAATCAAGCGTACATCGCCGAACAAATCATCACGCATGCAGGTAATGGCGCTCAGCTTATCGTTCTGCAAGAACTCCACAACGCGCATTATTTCTGTCAAAGCGAAGATACCAATGCGTTTGATCTAGCCGAAACAATCCCAGGGCCAAGCACCAACTTCTTTGCTGAGTTGGCTAAAAAACATAAGCTTGTCATCGTCACGTCTTTGTTTGAACGCCGAGCAGCAGGCCTGTATCACAACACCGCCGTTGTCATTGATAGTGATGGCAGCATTGCTGGTAAGTATCGCAAGATGCATATCCCCGATGACCCAGGGTTCTATGAGAAGTTTTACTTCACCCCCGGTGATCTTGGCTTCACGCCCATTCAGACTTCAGTTGGCAAGCTAGGTGTTCTCGTCTGTTGGGACCAATGGTATCCAGAGGCGGCTCGCTTGATGGCGCTTGCAGGTGCTGAGCTATTGATTTATCCCACTGCGATTGGCTGGGACCGCACTGACAATGAAGATGAACAACAACGTCAGCTTGGCGCATGGCAGCTTGTTCAGCGCGGACATGCGGTTGCTAATGGTTTACCTGTTCTCGTGTGTAACCGTGTTGGATACGAAGCTTCACCAACGAAGGATGATCCGGGCATCGAATTTTGGGGTAATTCTTTTATTGCCGGCCCACAAGGCGAACTGCTGGCTAAAGCGGATATTGATGCCACAGTCCTTACGGCCGAGGTCTCCTTGAGGCGCAGTGAGGATGTTCGTCGCATTTGGCCTTTCCTGCGTGACCGTCGTATCGATAGCTACAACGAGATCACAAAACGCTTTATCGACTGATTTATCGATATCGCGTCCAAAACGATCATCGATTTGCCGGATAAAAGGCGTTTTATCCGGTTATTTTTCATCAGAGTTTCCTTATACTCCACCCCTATTCATTCAGACCGCGTCTGAATTCAAGGAGTTACCGAATGAACACAGCAGTAGATCTCAACCGCGACGAGCTCGATCAGACCATGGTCTCGATCATCCAGCGCATTGCCACTGGCCCTGACCTGTCGAAAGATATCGACTTTGATGAGGCACGCCTTGGCATGTTGGGACTACTCGAAGATGCTGTGGATCCTGTTCGTGCGGCGATCTTTTTAATTGCCCTACGTATGAAACGCGAGTCTCGCGAAGAAAACCGCGGCATCTTACAAGCAATTTTAGACACCACCGACCGAGTAACAGCCGATGTCGATGAGGTGATCGAATTGGCTGACCCTTACGATGGTTATAACCGTACGATTCCTGCATCACCCTTTTTAGGTCCACTGCTTGCAGAAGCTGGCTTGCACCTTGTGAGTCATGGTCTAGATAAAGTGGGTCCTAAATACGGCATCACCTTCCGTCATGTGCTCGAAGCTGCTGGTGTCGATGTGAATTTAAGCTCAGCGGAAGCCGCTAAGCGTTTAAGCGACCCATCATTGGGTTGGGCCTATGTTGACCAGGCCAGTTTCAACAACAAGCTACACAGCATGATGGAACTGCGCCAAAAGATCATTAAGCGTCAGGTCATCACCACAGTCGAAGTACTTGCCAATCCAATCCGCGGCAAAAACAAAACCCACTTTGTCACAGGCTATGTGCATAAGCCTTACCCACCGGTGTATTGCGATCTCGCGCGTCTCGCTAACTTTGATAACGCGATCATCATTCGCGGTGTTGAAGGCGGTGTTGTTCCTTCTCTGCGTCAGGCAGGTAAATATTTTGCCTATGAAAATCTCGGTGAAGAAGTTGGCGTGGATACCAATCCAGAAGAGATTGGCATTACCCAAGAAGCACGCTGTGTACCCATTCCTGAGGATGTGCCACAAACCGCTAAAGGCGAAGGTGCAATTACCGTGACCGACATCAAAATTGGCGCACAACGTGCGGCTGAGATGGGCATGGCGGCACTACGTGGCGAGAAAGGCGCGACTTACGATTCGCTGGTGTATACCGGAGCGATCATCATGAGCCAGCTGGGTAAAGCCGATTCATTGAAAGCAGCGGCAGATCAACTCCGTGGCATCTTAGATTCAGGCAAAGCGGCTGAGCGAGTTCGCTAATGAGTCACTTCATTGCCATCGCGACTGCAGACGAGCTGCATGCCAATGAGATGAAGGCCTTTGAGCACGAAGGTCGTCGCTTATTACTGGTTAACGCTAACGGTGAATTCTATGTGGTGGACGAAATGTGCACTCACGAAGACTATTCACTGGCTCTCGGCTGCATTAAGGGCAACCGAATCAAATGCTCGTTGCATGGCAGCTATTTTGACTTGGCTACAGGCGCACCCGATGACGAGCCGGCAGATGAGCCTATTTGCTCTTATAAAGTGAAAGTAGAAGACGGTCAGGTCTGGGTGGACCCGACCACTAAACGTTAATTACAAGGTATCTAGCCAATCGGCGACGGTTTTCACCAACACATCACCTTTGTCCACAAAGTAATGCGTCGCACCCTTCACGCTAATCTGCTTTGACTTTGGGTTACCCGCTTCAGCAATCATCATGTCGCGCTCCGGCGCGATACGAACCACCGCTGGATAATCATCCTCGCCATACAGATCCAAAATCGGCATCTTCATCTTATTCAACTGGAATGGCTCAACCATCGGTTGTTTGTAGTCAGTTGCACCCATACCCATGCCGACATAGGCCGAGAATTGCTGAGTAGCCTCTTCACCTTTATTTAATATCCAACGCTGGGCCATATGGGATCCACAGCTGTGAGCAAACAACACCACATTATCGCCACCATTCTCTTTGGCATACGCAATAGCGGCTTCTATGCGAGGACCGGCGGTATCAAAGATCTCGACATAATCAAAATATTTGGCTGACTTTTCGAGTACCGGCATCTGAATGCTCAACGTATTCCAACCACGCTCCACTAAACCCACACGCAAAGGCTGAACAACCGTTGGCCAATCTGGGTGAAATCCACGACCGTGTGCAATCACAACCGTACCTTTGGCATTCTCAGCCTCGGTAAAGATACCCATAAACGTATGGTTATCCGCTTCAAGTTCAACCGGCTCTCCATCCATGATGGCATCCACAATTTCAGCCTTCATACGCAATTCACGCTCAATATCCGGTGAACGTTCAGCAAATGACCAAGTACTCAGCATTAAGGCGCCGATTGCGACAAGAGATGAAATGATTTTCATCGTGTTCTCCTAAGAACCTGCTTTTAATTGTTATCACCTAAGAGTGACATGAGCCTACGAAGTTTCGCAATGCCTATTGCAGCGCACAAGAAATTAGGTTTATTAGCAGAGTCTTATGCTTGTTGATTTTAAAATTGTCTTGGATATAGTAAGCGGCAATTCGGGTTTTTCCTTGTACGAAGTGCCCGAGGGAATGTAGTCACGTAACCGAAGAGTTACTCCCATTTTGGGTATTTGTTCTTAGAGACAAAACCCGCGTTGCTTTTAGGAGGCAATACAAAATGCGTTACCTAACTATCTTAATGATGATGTTAGCTTTTGCTCTATCTACCGTATCTACCACTGCTCTTGCTGGCATTTCTGCTGCAGATCAGGAAATGGTTTTTGATGGCCATGGTAAGAAGAAGAAGAAAGGCGCTGGCGAAGAAGAGCCAGAGTGCGATTAATTTTTTAAAGACTTAACAATAATAATAATAAGACTTGACCAAACCTGCGGGGGCACCCGCAGCGTTTCTTCAAATCATCAACATATTTCTGCCTAGGAGGAAATCACGATGAAATTAAAAGCGTTAGCTTTGACCGCTGTAGCGGCAATCGCAATGACCACTACTGCGTCATTCGCAAAGCCAGTTGGTATCTCTACTGCTGGTGAGTTGGAAGTGAAAGCAGGTAACGTTACCTTCTCTCGTAACCAAGACAACAACAACACTGTTAACCCAGCGTTCGCAAAGACTTCACGTCCTTGCCCACCTTTCTGCATCCAGCCATCTACTTTGGCAACTGGCGTAGAAACTATCGCTGAGAACGAAGTGATTCACTACGTGAAGAAAATGAAAGAAGGCGATAGCTCAATTGCAGTTATCGATTCACGTACACCTGACTGGGTTGCTAAAGGCACTATTCCAGGCGCTGTGAATCTTCCTTTCACTCTGATTAAGAACGCAATGAAGAACTTGGATGCTGGTGCATTGGCTGACACTTTGAAGAAATTTGATGTGAAAGTGAGTGACAGTGGCGACTTGTACAACTACTCAAATGCTAAGACCTTGGTTATGTTCTGTAACGGCATGTGGTGTGGTCAGTCTCCAACAAACATCAAAGACTTGTTGGCACTGGGTTACCCAGCACACAAAATCAAGTGGTACCGTGGTGGTATGCAGAACTGGGAAATTCTCGGTCTGAACACTGCAAAGTAATCACAGACGCACTGAGTTATAAAAACTCAGGTCAAGTCTAAGTACTCACGTACTTAATTCGAGCGGTCGCTTAGCGACCGCTTTTTTTATGCCTGTTTTTCAGGCCCCAAAGTACGCCTTCTGCGCCGGCCTATGCGAAAATACGCTTTTCGTTATTGACCTTATTTGCAGTGCCCTCACCCTTTTCGCCTGACCTTCCTAAAAACGCTAGCCAGACAGTGCTCTGGAGTGGTGCACATGGCGCAAGCTTAAGCCTTGCACTGAGTAACGCAGCTCATCAGCTCGAAAAACCGTTGATTGTGGTTGCAGCCGATATTCAGATGGCTAACCACCTAAGCGAAGAGATCGCCTTTTTCAGTCATGGTAGCGACTTACCTATCATCAGCCTGCCTGACTGGGAAACACTCGCGTATGACACTTTCTCGCCCTTGCCCGAGCTTGTTTCTCAACGCCTATTAACTCTGCGAAAGATTAATAACCTGAGTCACGGCATTTTGATTGTGCCGATCTCGACCCTGATGCAACGCTTACTGCCAAAAGCGTGGTTAGATGCAAACTGCCTAGAACTGAAAGTGGGCAATCAGCTGAATTTTGATGCGTTTCGACGTCAGCTCGAACAAGCCGGTTATCAAGCGGTATCGCAAGTGATGGAGCATGGAGAATTCGCGGTGCGCGGTTCACTGATAGACCTGTTCCCAATGGGTGCTGATACCCCACTTCGGATTGACCTGTTCGATGATGAGATCGATTCGATCCGCACGTTTGATCCAGAGACGCAACGTACCGAAGAGAAGATTGAGCATTTCGAGATGCTGCCGGCACATGAGTTTCCGGTCGATGAGCAAGCCATTACTAAATTCCGTTCTGCCTATCGTGAGACCTTTGAGGGCGATCCCAAAAGCTCACTGATCTATCGTGATGTTAGCGAAGGCCAATTACCAGGCGGTATTGAGTATTACTCACCACTGTTCTTTGATGGCATGGCGACCTTATTTGATTACATCCCAAGCGATGCTATTTGGGTGCATGACAACGAATTGCCACAAGAAAGCCAAGATCACGCCAACAGCATTGCTGAGCGTTATGAACAGCGTCGTCATGACATTGAACGTCCTCTGCTACCACCCGCCGAGTTATTCCTTGATAGCGAAGAGATGCTTGGCCAATTAGAACGGCACCCTCGGATCGCTTTTGCACACTTTCAACGCGAAGATGGCAGCAACCTTACCGTTCGCAAATTGCCACCCTTAGGGATTCAAGCCAAAGCAACTGATCCTGCAGGTCATATTAAAAGCTTCTTAAATAATTCATCACGCGTTTTGTTTTTAGCCGAAAGCGCAGGTCGTCGTGAATCACTCATCGACACCTTAGGTGGTTTTGGCATTCGCCCGAAAACATTGGCTAGCTGGCAAGACTTCCTGAACAGCGATCAATCGCCCTGCATTACAACTGCACCAATTGAAAATGGATTGTGGTTAGCTGATCCTGATATCGCGGTTATTCCGGAGGCATTGCTGCTCGGTGAGCGCGTTAAGCAAAATCGTCGCGCTAAAAAGAAAACCGACGCGGACCTCATTGTCCGAAACCTGACTGAATTACAGATAGGCGCTCCCGTTGTGCATGAAGAGCATGGCGTGGGCCGCTTCTTAGGTCTACAAACGCTGGATGTCGGCGGCATGACTCAAGAATTCCTCACCTTGGAATACGCCAAAAACGACAAGCTATATGTCCCCGTCTCATCACTGCATCTCATCAGTCGTTATACCGGCGCTTCTCCGGATCAAGCGCCTTTACATCGACTGGGAAGCGATCAATGGGAAAAAGCCAAACGTAAAGCCGCTGAGCGCGTCAGAGATGTCGCTGCCGAGCTTTTAGATATCTATGCGCGTCGCGAAGCTCGCCAAGGGGTTGCACTGCCCGCACCTGAAGATGAATACCGCCAATTTGCGAGCGAGTTTGAATTTGAAGAAACCGCTGACCAAGCAGCTGCTATCTATTCGGTGGTGAATGATTTGACCTCACCCAATCCGATGGATCGTGTGATCTGTGGTGACGTGGGCTTTGGTAAAACCGAAGTGGCGATGCGTGCTGCCTTTGTTGCGGCAAATGCAGGCAAACAAGTTGCCGTTCTAGTACCTACTACCTTACTTGCGCAGCAGCATCATCAAAACTTCATCGATCGCTTTGCTGAATGGCCCATCAAGATCGCTAGCCTTTCCCGCTTCCGTTCGGCAAAAGAAGTGAAAGAGATCTCACAAGGTCTGGCTGAAGGCACTGTGGATATCGTAGTTGGTACGCACAAGATTCTTAGCGAAGAGCTCAAGTTTAAAGATCTTGGCTTAGTTATCATCGATGAAGAACATCGCTTTGGTGTACGTCACAAAGAACGCCTAAAAGCGCTGCGTGCTGAAGTCGACATCCTGACGCTCACCGCAACACCGATCCCTAGAACGCTCAACATGGCGATGTCAGGCATTCGTGATTTATCGATCATTGCCACACCACCAGCAGCTCGCCATCCGATTAAGACCTTTATTACCCAGTGGAGTGATTCACAAATTCGTGAGGCTTGTCAGCGTGAAATTGGACGTGGTGGCCAGGTGTATCTGTTACATAACGATGTCGCCACCATTGAGAAGATGGCGCACAACATCCAAGAGCTACTGCCTCATGCGCGCGTTGAGTTCGCACATGGTCAGATGCGTGAGCGCGATCTTGAACGGATCATGCGTGACTTCTACCACCAACGCTTCAATATCCTGATCGCAACCACCATTATCGAATCCGGTATTGATGTGCCATCAGCTAACACCATCATCATTAACCGTGCGGATAAACTCGGTCTTGCACAACTGCATCAGCTGCGTGGTCGCGTTGGACGATCACATCACCGTGCGTATGCGTATCTGATCACTCCACCCATCAAAGCCTTAACTGCAGATGCACGTAAACGCTTAGAAGCTATTGAATCACTTGAAGAGCTAGGTGCCGGCTTTACCCTTGCTACCCACGACCTCGAGATTCGGGGTGCTGGTGAACTACTGGGTGATGAGCAAAGTGGTCAGATCAATGAGATTGGTTACACGCTTTACACCGAAATGCTTGAACGCGCTGTGCAATCAATTAAGTCTGGCAAACAACCCGAGCTCGATCGACCACTGGATCACGGCGCAGAAATTGATCTGCATATCCCAGCGCTATTGCCCGATGACTACATTCCGGATGTACACAGCCGCTTGGTGCTTTATAAGCGCATTGCTTCAGCTGAAGATACAGAGATGCTCAAAGAGCTCAAGATCGAGATGATTGATCGCTTTGGTTTGCTTCCTGAGGCGGCAAAGACCTTATTCGATATCACTCAAATGAAACTGCGCATTGTAAACAAAGGTATCAAAAAAATTGAAGCTGGCCCTAGCAATGGACGCATTCTGTTTGATAAAGACCCGCAGATCGACCCAGGCAAGATCATTCAACTGATTCAAACCCAACCACAGCATTACAAACTTGAAGGTGCTGAGAAATTTAAGTTTGATGCCGATATGGGCACCCCTGAAGAGCGTATTGCACGGGTTGTTGAGCTGCTCGATCACATCCTATTGGAGGATGCTGCCTGAACAGGCACAATGAACGGATGAGAAAGCTGATAGCGACCACCGGACTACTGATGGCTTGTGCAACACATGCGCAAGAGCCAGCGCCTGTGGTTGATCCTGGCACAACGACTCAACGCGCACCCGAGTTACGCATTTGGCAACGCTCTACCCCTGCGCCTGTTGACGACCTCAAAGCCATTCCCAATGAATATGCGCCAACGAATTCTCCTGAGCCAT
>Ga0181596_10001838_pt1 | contig 20963 bp, 11 predicted proteins | sample 041ome_6_FD_148655 | JGI IMG/M metagenome (GOLD analysis project Ga0181596, IMG submission 148655) | Coastal salt marsh microbial communities from the Groves Creek Marsh, Skidaway Island, Georgia - 041402US metaG (spades assembly) | ecosystem: Environmental > Aquatic > Marine > Intertidal zone... | reverse complement strand
TGACGCGTTTACTCTTGTTCCCATCACGGGGTCGTGGGAATTCACCGGAGGCGTGCGCGGACTGGATGGAAAGATTTACCTGGTCCCGTTCCACACCGCCGTCGGCGTATTTGATCCGGTGGATGAGTCATTTCAGACGTTTGGAAGCGCCACTGGCAGTTATGATTACTCTGGCATCGTCATGTCATCATCTGGAAGCTTGTTTATGACGCCCTTCCTCGTGACGCACGTCGGGGCGGTTCACTTGCTCAACAGCGGCGACCGGTTCTCCGCCGACGCCGGCGGGTCGGTGAGCATTTTCGCAGAGAGCGATGAAGATGTGACGATTACCACGAAAGACGCGGGTGCTTTCGCCGTGCGTCAAACGTTTACGGTTGCGCAAGACATTGAGCACGTTCCTATGACTGGATATACCCCAGAGACTGAAAAGTTTTTTGGCTCAGCGACGGTGAGCGACGGTCGAATCGTGTTTGCTCCGTTTAAGGAAACGAAAGTGGGCGTGTTCAATCCTGCGTCGAGGTCTAAGTATGCAACATACGGTTCAGTCACACAGAGTTCTGGTGGTCAGGCTTACTTTGGTGCGACAGTCACTGCGGATGATAGAGTGGTGTTTACGCCTTATATGGTGCCGCGCATTGGTATTTTCGATCCGAGCACTAACGCGTACAGCGAAGTGACCATCACTGTCACACAAACCAGCAGTATTTTCAAGGGCAACGGCGCGTTGGCGACGAATGGACAGATCATATTCCCCCCTCACACCGAGCCCGGTCTCGGTGTGTACACGCCGAGCACGAATGCATTTACCACGAAGAGCCTCGCGTCGTATACCTCAGCGTCCGCGATCGCCCACGGCGCGTGCGCAGCGAATAGCGGCAACTTGGTATACTTGGCGCCGTGGCACGCCAACGTCATCATCGCGTACGACCCTACGACGGATTCGTTTTCCAACATAGACATTTCTGCTACGTTGACTATGGACTCCAAATTCCGCGGGTGTGCGTCGGCGAGCAACGACAAAATTATCTTTTCGCCGTATAATTCGGATGGCGTCGGCGTGCTCATCCCGAGCACGGGCGAACTCAAGATTATACCCACAGCTCCGACGAATTACATATTTGACGACGGCGTGCGAGGTCCGGATGGTAAAATCTACATGACGGCATATTCGCCGTCAAGTGCTCGAATTGGCGTTGGCGTTTTTGACCCAATCACCGAGACGTTGGCCACCGTGGGCGACGCCTACGGATCGACGTACTCTCCGGCGTCCGTATCGCTCTCGGGAGATATCATCCTAACACCACGCCTCGGGAACGCCGTGGGTATCATTCGCATGAGAGACGCGTCGATGGCGAATCGAATCGAAGTATCCAACACGGGTTCGATCGATGTGGAATCTAGCGCCAAGGGTACGGTTGCCATGCGTCAGGGGAGCGACGTGAGGTACTACGACGAGATGATACAACTTTACACTTTGCGGTACGCTTCAGGGTCCTTTCAATACGAGGGTGTCGTCAAAGTGCGCGACGGACGAATGGTGTTCTGTCCTCATTACATGACGAACGTTCTCGTGTTGGATCCACGGTTTGGAGCGTTTACGATTAACACGTACGGTACGGTGACAACAGGCGTCGCCCGCGGCGCGACGTTGACAGCCGATGGCCAAGTGGTGTGCACGCCGATCTCAACAACTATTGGCGTGTTCGACCCGCACACGAACACGTACAGCTCAACGTCGTTCACGTCTAGTGCTTCTGGTGGATATACATTCGTGGGCGATGGTGCGTTAGCGGCCAATGGCAACGTCATATTCGCCCCCGCAGCAGAACGACGTGTCGGCGTGTACACGCCAAGCACAGCCACATTAGCGAAGGTGGATATTTCAGCCAGTGTGCCTGATTATAGTAGCGGTAACGCGTTCTATGGCGCGTGTACGTGGGCACCGGGGGAGTTGATATTCTTTGCACCAGCCTACCACACCCACATCGGTATATTTGATGGTGTGACGAATACGTATTCCCAGGCGACGACGGCTCTCTCCTCTTTAACGTACGCAGCGCAAGCGTCGAGCCACATATACCGCGGCTGTACGGCGGCGAAGAGGGATAGAATCGTTTTCCATCCGCGGTCCGCAGACGCTTTTCTCGTCTATACTCCAAGCACGGGTGCTTGCATAGAAGTGCCTGTGGCGACTGGTTGGGAAGCCTCAGCAGGCACGTTGGGGGCGGATGGCAAAATCTACATCACGCCTCTGTCGGCGAGCCAAATGGCAGTTTTTGATCCGGATGCATTAACGTACGAGTTCATTGGCGAGACTCATGTCGGCAATCACTTCTTTTACGGCGTAGCGACGACGGACGACGGCGATCTTGTCTTCGCGCCAGCGGCCCGAGCGTACATCGGCCTCATGCGCGTGAATAAAGGCGAACGCATGCGCGTGAATGACGTCGGCGCGGTCCGGATTTCACCCGCCCCTGGTCAAGATGTCACCATCGACGCGCTCACCGCCGTGCACACGTTATCCGTCGGCGTCGACCAGAATCGAGGGACGCTCCAGAACGTAAACGTGTACGTCTACCCGTCCACGATTAACGTGCCAAACTTAGCGTCCTACGCGCATGTCTATCTTGGCGTATATACCGTACCAGGTTGCTTACCGGGCGATTTCGTGCGCGCCACGATCAACGCCGGCGGCTCGAACGGCATCTCCCTTTTTGCCGCCATGTGGAACAACGACCAAGTGCACCTCAGCGCTTTCAACGGGCGTACGGATTCGCACGACTTGGCTGCCTCCTCGGTGATGTTTGAATGCACCAGGTACGTGGGCAGTCGATAGTACATAGCACATAGCGCATAGCGCATAGCGCACAGCGCATAGCGCATAGCTCATAGCACATAGCGCATAGCTCGGGGCGTCGTTCGCCATCGCGGCGTCGTTTGCCTCTTGTATCATCACTCCGCCGACGGTGGCCAACCGACGCTCAACCACACTTCTCGCCGCGCATGAGCGCCGCCATCGACGCGCGCGTGCGAGGCGCCATCGACGCACGCGGCGAACGCGCGCGAGCACTCATCGGCGATCCCGCGCGACGACAAAGTGGCGTCGCCAGCCGCGAAACGCGCGCGAATGATTCACGCGCGAACGCCGCAGCCATCTTCGCGGGCGCGCCCACGAACGATGCGTTCGTCGACGCGCTGCGCGCCGACGCGCGATTCCACGCCGTCGGCGCGTTACGCGCGCGCGCTGCGGCCTTCGCGTGCGCGCCCGCGGTGTCGCGCGTGGATCCATCGGTGAACGCCGTCGCGCGGCTGCGAGACGAGTGCGCGCGAGCGACGGCGCAGACGCGCGTTCGCGGGTACATCAAGTGGGCCTGGGCGCGCGAGAGCGTCTGTCGAGGGTGTCGAGCGACGCGAGCGGAGCGGTACGATGAGGCGGAGACGTGTTTCGCGCAAGCGTTGGAGTTGGACCCGAATCACGCGCGCGCGTACGCGGCTCGAGGCGCGAGTCGGGCGAACCGGCGGAAATACGCGGCGGCGATGGAGGATTTCGATCGAGCGTTGAGTATTGATGGTGATGATGCGCGCGCAAAGGCGTATCGAGATGCGGTGGGGGCGAAGATGCGGAAGATTGAGGACGAGAGACGCGGGCGCGATCGGGAGTTTGGGTCGGGGACGAGCGGACGCGTCGTCGAGGAGGATGTAAACGCGTTGCGCGCGCGCGTGTTAAATCCAGCGCGAGGTTTAGAGGTGTTGAGACGGGGTGAAGGTGCAAAGACGTATGATTTAGAGTTAGGCGACGGCGACGGCGAACGCGATGGCGACGGCGACGCGCGTAGTAGTAGGAAAAAAAAGACAGACAAGGAGAAACGTCGGAGGCGGCGCAAGCGGGACAGTAGAAAAGACGATTCGTACCGTCGCAGTAAGAGGGATGATAAGCGACGGCGTAAAAAGTCCTCCAAGTCTTCGCGACGCGACGCGTCATCGTCGAGTTCTTCTTCGGATTCGGAATCCAATTCGTAACGAGCGCGTCGACGCCCGACTGTAATCGTAGTTGATGTCGTTGTAAAACACACCTTAACTGGTGAAGCCGCTCCCGGTAATGTGTTCGATTCGTTATTTGGTCGCAGCAGCAAAAGCGACAGTGCACTACTACAGATATATACATGTTATTACACGCGCGACGGGTGGCGGGTGGTGACGAATGTCGTCGCGACTCGGCGCCGTCCGGCGTTTCGACGCGAAACGCGTGGCAATTAAATCAAAATCGCGACACTCAACTCGAACTCGACCCTCGACGCACTTCATACATCCAACAATCCAACTTCCAATGCGTCTGTGGCTGCGCCAAGGCCATGTACCCGCCATCAAAAGCCTCGAATACCCATCCTTCGGGGAGCTGCTTGCTCATGATTAATACGCGCGTCCCCGACTTGCATTCATTCGCCAATTTCATCGCCGTCGCGTGTAACAACTCTGGCGTGAAACACGTCGCGTGTATATAAATCACATCCGCGTTCGACACGTCAAATGTCAATAAATTTCCTAAACTCAACGAAATCGAACACTCCACCGACGTCCCGGCGTCTCGAACGCGCTCGTAAAACGTCTCCAACGCCGCCGACGCCTCGTCATGGAGCTCCGGTAACAACTCCACCCCTCGCGAGCGCGCGAATAGACCCGTCAACGCCGCACACGTCACCATTTTCCCCATACCACTGCCTAAATCAACAAACTCTCCAGCCGTCGAAGACGACGTCGACTCAGCGTCATCATCATCATCATCATCATCATCCCACCCAACAACCCTCGCCGCCCGTCGCAACACCCGCCGCGCATCGCCGTACGCGAGTTCACCATAAAACCACTCATCCCCAGCCGCGCGCGCGCGCGTCGCGTGCGACCGCTCGGCGATATCCAGCGCGTAATCTCTATCTCGCATCGCATACGTCGCATCGTACACATCCTCCCCACGCACCGCGCGCGCGCCATCGCCGCCGCCGACGACGCGCCGCCGACGACGACGACGCGCGTCATCTCGCGCACCATCACCCCCACCGACGCGCACACCGCGCGCGTCGACGTGGCGCACCACGCGCTGACGCATGATTCGATGCGCCTCGAAATGCCGCCACACAATCCGACGCATCCACCGCATTCGCCGCACCCGCCGACGCGGTCTGGGACGATGCCGCGCGCGAGACGCTCGCCCTCGCGCTCGTGCTCGCCTTCGCGCGACGCACCCCGACGACGCGCGCGCGACGGCGACGAGAAAGGCGCCGATGCGAATGATCGCGAGGTCACGACGCATCGGCGGCGCGACGCGAATGTCGCCGCGCACGCCGCGGAGGATGGCGAGATCGCCCCGGCGCCGGCGCGCGCGAGCGCACCGGGCCCGTCTGCGACGGGCAAGCTCGGAGGCGCGTACGTGCCGCCGTTTAAATTGGCGAGAATGCTCGCGAAGGCGGCGAGCGACCCGTCGAGCGTCGAGTATCAACGCGCGACGTGGGACGCGTTGAAAAAGTCAATCAATGGATTAGTGAACAAGTTGAACGCGTCTAACGTGCAGGATATTGTGAGGGAGTTGTTTGGGGAGAATTTGATACGCGGACGCGGGGTGTTTGCGAGGAGCGTGATGAAGTCGCAAATGGCGAGTCCGCGGTTTAGCGGGATTTTCGCGGCGTTGGTGGCGGTGGTGAATACAAAGTTTCCTGAGATTGGGGAGTTGATTATAAAGAGGTGTATATTGCAGTTTCGTAGGGCGTATAAGAGGAATGATAAACCGGTGTGTGTGGCGGCGACCAAGTTTTTGGCGGCGTTTGTGAATCAACAGGTACGAGACGCGACGGTTTGAAACGCGACGTATAGTTATGAGTATTTTCGCCGCCGGCGTGACAAAGGATGAATTATGACCACGCAACAATTACTGATTTCCGTGAGGATTAAAATCATAACGAGCTTTTTAACACTGATGTCACGCACGACGCGAGAGGGTTGGCATTTTCGTACGCGCGCGCGGATTCAGACTCGAGTCGGGTGACTAACCTTTTGTCCATCGCGTGTGTTTTTATTTCGCTTTTCACACAGCTCGTGCACGAATTGTTAGCGTTAGAGCTTCTTACGGTTTTACTCGGTGTCCCCACGAATGATTCTGTGGAGGTGGCGATTGAATTTGTCAAGGAGTGCGGGTTTACGCTTCAAGAACTCACGCCGCAAGGTTTACACGGAATTTTTGAGCGCTTTCGAGGCATTTTACACGAAGGCGAAATCGATAAGCGCACGCAGTTTATGATAGAAGGGTTGTTTGCGTTTAGAAAGGGTGGATTTGAAGGTAAAAAAGGCGTGCCAGAAGAGCTCGATTTAGTCGACGAGGATGATCAAATCGTACACGAGATTGGTTTAGACGACGACATGAACGCGCAACCGGGACTAGACGTGTTTAAAGAGGACCCCGAATTTCAGGAGAATGAGCGTCGTTATGCGGACATTCGCCGCGAGATTCTTGGTGAAAGTTCTAGCGAAAGTGGTAGCGACAGCGAAAGTGGCAGCGATAGCGAGAGTGAAAGCTCATCGTCGAGCGGTGAAGCCGCGGGTGCGGGAACGGCGAGTCGCGGCGACCAACGCGTGGAAATCGCCGATCTCACAGAGACAAATTTGGTCAACCTGCGGCGTACAATTTACCTCACCATCATGTCCTCGCTTGATTTCGAAGAAGCTGGTCACAAATTGATGAAGATGAATATCCCACCGGGTGCGGAGGTTGAATTGTGTACGATGCTTGTCGAGTGTTGCTCGCAAGAACGCACGTTTTTGCGCTACTATGGCTTGCTCGCCCAACGGTTTTGTTTCATCAGCCAAACCTACGCCACGCTATTTGACGAGGTATTCATGAAGCAATATAGCACAATCCACCGATTAGAGACGAACAAGTTACGTAACGTGGCCAAGTTCTTTGCGCATTTGCTCGCTACGGATGCCATGTCGTGGACGTGTTTGGCGTACATTTCTCTCACCGAAGAAACGACGACATCGAGTTCGAGAATTTTCATCAAGATTCTTTTCCAGGAGCTCAGTGAGGCACTCGGATTGAAACAACTCAACGCCAAGATGCAAGATCCAGCCATGCGTGAGTACTTCCAAGGCGTCATGCCCAAGGATGAGCCGCGTAACACGCGCTTTAGCATCAACTTCTTCACCTCCATCGGTCTCGGTGGATTGACGGATGACATGCGTGAGTGGTTGAAAACAGCCCCGAAACACGCACCTAAACGGTCTCGAAGCAGCAGCAGCCGCAGCAGCTCTTCGTCATCATCATCATCGTCGTCGTCGTCGTCGTCGTCGTCCAGTGGTTCTTCGAGCAGCAGTTCGAGCGGTTCGTACTCAAGTTCGTCCTCCAGAAGTCGGTCTTCGTCGAGTTCAAGATCTAGATCGAGCTCTCGCGATCGTCGTCGCAAACGTTCGCGGCGACGTTAGGAGCGATGCAGCCATCACGCGCATTAGATGCGTGTCGTAGCGTTTAGCGTCGCCAAACATCACAAAAAATAAAGTCAGTTGTATTACAGCGTCGCCGTTCGACCGAGACTTCACAATCGCGCGCGCGACGCGTCATCCCGCGCGCGCGCGATGAATTTCACACTCAAAACGAAAAAGCTCAACCCAAATCGTCTCGCGGCGCATAAATCGAACGAGGCTCGAAAACGCGCGAGGGATGAAGTTGAGACGCGCGCAGCGTTTGAAGCCGTCGCAGCCGAGTTTGGAGGGGCTGACGACGACGACGATGAGGACGGCGACACCAGCGCTGACGTCGGCGTGCGCGCACCAGTGTTTGTCAAGGCTGGTTCGACTCACGACGGCGTGCGCGGCGCAGACGGTGATGATGGACCGCGTGAAGTGTACACTGGATTGGGAGGCGCTCGGCGTCGCGCGGACCCGTCGGCGACGAAAACGGCAAAGGTTACGCACGACACCGACGTTGACGCGAACCAGGGTCCGAAAGAACGCGCACTTGATGCCATGTTACACGAATTCGCCGCGAACGATGCCCAAAGACGCGAACGCATGGCGCATGTCGACACAGAAGACGCGGCTGGGACGAGCGCTGGCGCGCGTTTCGTCGTAGACGCGGGCGTCGTCGCGTTCGACACCCGTCATAGCACCAACGTGCGCATCACTGGTTTGACTCCGGACATCGCTGAAATAGATTTAGCGAGCGCTTTTGAGATGTACGGCCCGATTGCGAGCGTGAAGATTTGGAAACCAACGTTTGGGACGGCGCACAGCGGCTTTATATGCTTTTTGTCTCGAACGAGCGCCGAGCGTTTCGTCGCTGAGATGCACAACGCATCGTGTTTCGGAGGCACGATTACTGCAGAAATGAGTAAGCCTTTACGGTTGCCTCCGCGTGCGGTGTGGCCTTCGACGAGGAATGATGATGTAAATTTTGCGTCGACGTCGGCGGATATTTTGCGAAGCGTCTCGGCGTCGGTACCTCCGGCGGCGAGCGAAATCTCTCACGAAAACGACATCGTCGTTGTGATTCCGAAAGATGAAGTCACACGACGATGTATCGACATCGTTGCCGCGTATGTCGCCGAGGATGGTGAAACATTTGAGCACGAATTAAAAGCGCGCGAATCGCGAAACGAGCGTTTTCAATTTCTCTTCGAGCGAGAGTCGAGCGAGTACATCTACTATATGTGGCGAGTTTTCGCATACGCACAAGGTGATGGCGACACATCGTGGCGCGTGGACCCATTCGTAATGTGCGATGAAGGTCCGAGATGGATACCTCCGCCTATGTTTCAAAATGAAGTCGCGCGAGACGTTGATGCGGATGGCGGCGCATTGATTCCGCGCCGGGGCGTGAAACCGGCGACGCGCCTGACACCTAAAGATCGCGATACGTGGACTGATATCCTTCATCATGTCACGATTGCGCGCGATGACATACGCGACGCAATGGAGTTTGCCATCGAGCGAGCGGAGTGCGCGGAGGATATCGTAGACATTATAGCCGGTTCGCTCGTCAACGCTGAAACGTCTCGAGCGTCGAAAGTCGCGCGTCTCTACGTCGTCTCAGATGTGCTCCACAACTCTGCCGCACCAGTCAAGGGTGTCCAGGCGTATCGCGGTCTTTTCATTCGCGTGCTCCCTCACGTGTTTGAGCACCTCAAGGAATATGCGCTCGCGATGTCATCGGCGTCGTCCCGAACAGCGTTCGCTCGTCGCATTTTCGCTATCCTCGACGCCTGGGGCGACTTTTTCTTGGAAGATTTCACCCAAAGCTTGCGTCAAGCATTCATGGGTCCGCGTGATTCCGCGAACGCGACGACGCGAGACGCATAGCACGCACACCCGTAGCCTCTCTTACAATAGTACACAGTCATAGCCTCTCAAGCCCGCCCAGCTCCACTCCGCGTCGCGTAGCGTCGCACGCGCGCACAATGTCTCGCGCACTCGCCTGCGCCTCACGAACTACCTCCGCGCGTCACCATGCGCGCGCCGTTCGCCCTCGAAACGTCTCCCGTGCGGCGCAAGTCATGGATAAAACCACCGAAGAGCTCTGCGTCAGGCTCAGCACCGAAGAGGCGCGAAAGTGTTTAAAATTCGACGCTCTCATCGTCGGCGACAACGAGCGGGCGATTTACGTCCAAGCCGTCGCTCGCGAGAGTTCCCTTGAATCCATCGGCGTCGTCCCGGGCATGCGATTGCGCGCGTTATCAGACCCAGTCGAGAAGAACTCGCTGTGGACGGTGAGCGACACCGAGCGCTTAGCCTTTGTCAAGGATGCGATTCGATCGACGAAACAGGATGAAATCACGCTCGTGTTCGATGCGAGAGAGGAATACTCGGTCACAGCGGCTATGGTTCAGGCGGCGATGACGACGGAGGAGTTGGAGGAGGAACAACGACGGATAGAGCGGGCCAAGGCACGCAACGAGACGCCGGCTGGGAGGCGTGTCGACGCGAGCGGTAAAAAGATTGAAGATAGACCGGATTTATACAGCGATAACTGGCAAGGGGATGAATACGTCGGCAAGGGATTTTGGAACGAGCTCACGGTTGGGTTAGCGATCGCGGTGGCGACGCCGTTGGCGATCGTGGTCATCGCCACCGCCACGAGAGGCGTGCTTTGGGACGTGACGCGCTTTTAAACATATCGAGTAGAATTTAATCATAGTATTGATGACGCGCTAACGATTCCCCGCCCCGTACTTCGCCGCGGGCACCGCGCCCTTCTCTTCAAACGCCTTGACGTCATCAGGCGGCAACCCAGTGCCCGTGACTTCGTTCCCGACGGAGACCCAATAATCGCGTAAATTATTCTTGCGCGCGAAAATCTCCAAATACTTGCCATTTGGTACGAGTTCTTCAATCAGTTCATAAATCTCCGTCGGCTTTTGCGATTGCCCGCGTCTAGGGGCAAAGATTATATCGCTTCCGATTGCCTTTCCGCCATTCTTTAACCCGAGCGGCGCGTCGCCTCGTCTCGCCACCAAGCACACCTCCTTGGCGTGTTGCAAATAAAATCCATGCGACTTGGCCAACCTTCGCGAATTTGTCACCTTGACCCACACGATTTCATCCACAAATTCATATCCCCACTTTTTAAATTGATTTAAACACCACTGATACTTGGCGTTGATCACCCACACGAAGAGCAAACCGTCGCGCTGCAGCTGCGGCAGCGGCAAATCCGCAATGTGCTGGTCCGTCAACTGCGAATACCCCAAACTCACCCCACGCGTGGGGTTAGCGGTAGCGAGCTGCCACGGCGGATCCATCATGATGACATCAAACTGCTCGTGTTCGTACATGCGTCGCCAATCGTACGTTGTGACGTTGGCGTGGACGGGAATACACTGCGGAGGCACGCGCCACTCGCGCGGGTCTATGTCGTCCACGTTGCCGAGTTCCTCTTCGTTAACATCAGCGCTCGCCGCGTCGGCGTTGGCGCCAGAGCCATCGAGCGTGGCCAAACGACCAAGACTGTCGTCGTATTCCACCGTGTCGTCGCCGAGCGCGCACGCACCGCGAGCTTCGAGCGACGATTTGAGCGCGCGCGCGGCGTCCCGGTAGGCGAGCACGAGGGCGTTCAAATCATCCTCGCTTGACGCGCGCCAGGACTCCAGGTGCGCGTCTTCGTCGCCATCGACGAGCGCAGCGGTGGTGCGTAGGACGTCTTCGTTGGCGTCGCGCGCGGTGGCGCCGTTCGCGGTGGCGCGTTTCGCCATGGCGTCGGCTAAAGCGCGAGCAAAGTTTGAAAAGGGTGCGCAACACGCGCACGACTTTGACGACTGTAACGACGACGACGACGCGTGTGCGCGACGATCGACGGTGCGCGGGACGTGCGGTGGGCGTATGACGACCGGTGCGCGAGACGCGGGGCGTGCGCGCGCGATTGACGCCGAGCGCGGCGCGGAATGTGGATGAGCTGTCGAGTGAAAATTCAAATTTTGCTTTCACTTTACAGCGGTGGGTTCGGCTTTGTACTGTACATGAGTGCAATTATTCATCGCGGTTCAGCCGCGAGGAGTCTTTGGCGAGCTTTTCTATATTTTTACCGACGTGCTTGAGACCGCCGGCGACGCCGGCGTCTTTCACGGCGGATTTGAAGTCTTTGAAGTCGTTCGTCATCGAACGTTCGAGTTGTTTGGCTTTGGCGGCGGCCGCGGCGAAAAAGGATGTGGATTTTCCACTCACGGATGCGCGCGCGCGCGGAGGCGCGCTCGATGGTGGGTCTCGAAATAATGCGGCGTCATTATCAGTGTCAGTGGTGGCTGTTGTCGTCGTCGGAGACGAGGGTTGCGACGCCGTGAACGACGTCGACGCAGATTCATCCATGACTTGCTCCGGCGGCGGCGACGTCGGAAAAAAATTCGTCGTGTACGCGCTCGGGAGATCGTCACTGGCTGTCGCGTTTGCAGCACGCCGTTCTGGCGTGGACGGTGCCGAGAGCACGGGCGCCTTCTGAACATCGGTGTCCGGGGATGACGGCTTGCTCGCCGTAGCGTCTTCGAAAGACTCGCGGAGCGAAATTTCCGGAATGTTGACGTACGGTCGGAGCTCTTTCCATGGCTCCGCGACGCAGTTGGGAAGAAGCAACTGAGAATTGATATCAGCGATGAACAAATCCCGCAAAAATCGCGACACACGCGCGCCGATGCCTTCGTGGGAAATTCCAGACTCGCCGAGCACGGGGATGATGTCGAGCTCGATGTCGGGTTCTGCAATCAATCCCCACCACAATCTGTCACCCGGTGGTGGAGGAATCCACATCCGGATGATACCTTGGCACTTTTTCAAATTAAGCGTGAATCGCAGCGGCGTGGCACTGAGCGTGTCCGAAAGTTGGGCTACAACTTTCGCCGCTTCTCGCGCCGCCATATTTTTGATGCTCGCTAAACTCGTCAATTCATCTGTACTATCCGTGTCGAGATCCTGCGCGTATTTCGACAAATCCACGCGTGTTTGCACCGTCATCGTCGCGTGTCCAACGTACTCTACATCGAGTTCTAACGCGTGTGAGTATCCGCGGCCTGGCATCGCCGCGCCATCCCATGGCGCGCTCGAAGAACTAAACGAAGGCACGCGCGCGCTAATGATGTGCGGTACCGCCGTCCCGAAATCAATGTGCGTGATTTCGAACGTTCCAACAAACTTGGGCGTACCAGGGGCGTTGTTCATCTTATTCACCAACTTTTGCGTTTGCTCCTTTTGCCACCGCTCGTCGCGAAACATGTCAAACAACAGGCGCGAGCCCAGCGCGTTGATAGCCGCACCTGCAGCGCCACCCGCGCTCGCACCGCCCGCACTGTCGCGCCGTGCAGATTCATCTCTATACATTTTCGTGGCGCGCGTGAACGAGGCGAAATCCTTCGCCTCATGTCGCGCGCGTTCGAGTTCTTCCTTTGCTCCGACGTCCTCGGCGGCGCGTGCCTCCAACCGCGCGCGCTCGATACTCTTCCGAATCGCCACAAACCACGCCTCTTTCGCGGGCGAGGACAACGCAAACAACCACACACACGTCGAACCATCGTACAGCTCTCGCGAATCGTGACGAAGAACGATCGGTGACGTCTTATGCCACCGTAATTCTTCTGGCTTGGCCACGCCCGGATACTCGGCGAGCAACGCCTCGCACCCGCGAACGTCAATCGTTTCTCGAACCTCACCACCGCGCTCACTCGCCAGGGTCATCGACCCATCCTCTAACAACCTCGCGAAACGCTTATCTCCATTCGCGTGTGACGTCTTAGCGCTCGCGCACGGTTTACCGACGATGAGCCAACCGCTGTACGGCGTCAGACCAACCGCGTCGTCCTCCGCGTCGACGTCAACCTCCATCGTCGTCGCCGCCGTCGCCCTCGTCGCCACAGCGTCCGCGTCACCGCGCACACGAAACTCCTCGCGTGCCTCCTTATCGCGCACGCGCCGCTCGCGCGCTTTCCACGCGTTCGCCGCCAACGCGAGCCGCGCGCCCAACGCCAACGCGCCCACCGTCCCGACCGCTCCCGCGCACACGCCCGCATGAAACGACGTCGCGTGCGCGCCCGCGTCCGCATCGAGCACAAACGTCTTCGTCGCCAGCGCCAGCGCCAGCGCCGCGCACGCCGACGACGTCGACGAGATCCAACGCGTCCCATCGTCCGCCGCGGCGCTGGAGCGCATGATGAATATTCCTTCTAATTCAACCCCGACGACGCGCCTACGCGCGTCTCCGTTCGTCGCGTGCGCGCGTGGACGCTGCGATAGTATCGCGCGCGTGTGTCACGCGCGCGCGCGGGCGATTCGGCGCGACGACGACGACGGTGCGCGTCGATGAATGACGAAATCGCAATCTCTGATGAGAACCGTTACGTCCATCCGCGCGTCATTCATCGCCTCGCGCCGTCGCCGCCGCCGTCCTGCATCGCCGCTGGCGATCGTGAGACGCGCGTCTCGCGTCGTCGTCGCCGCGTCGTCGTCGTCGTCGTCGTCGTCACGTCGCAAACGATGGCGCGAGTGAGTCAACGCCCCGCGGCGTTCCACGCCGTGGTTCGACATCCGCACACGCTCACCGCCCTCGCCGTGGGCGCCATCGCGCTCGCCGTGGTGACGCATGCGTTCGATACCACCGCGCACGGCGCGCAGGCGAACGCCGCGGCGCACGGCGCGCGCGGCGTGCGATTCGATGTGGATGCGATAGGGTTGCGTCGCGGCGTCGCGGGCGCGTTGGGTTCGTACGCGGCGTATAGCGCGCTTCAGGGACCAGCGACGCATATGACGAGGCCACACGTCGCGGTGTGGAAGATTGCGCACGGGATGTTCACCGCGTACCTGTTGGCGCTGGTGTTTTTGTTGTTTCAGACGCCAAAGGGGGCGCGGGAGACGTTGCGCTTTTTTTGGAGCGACTTGGGCGCGCCGCTTCCGACGAAGACGTACGGCGCGGATTGCCGAATTTACGTCCCAGGGCATCGGTCTGGGATGTTTGGGAACGTGTACGAGACGTGCTTTGATGTGTTTTCGCTGGCACACGTATTGGGGTGGTACGGCAAGGCTATCGCGATTCGCGACTGGGGATTGTTGTGGGCGTATTCAGTCGCGTTTGAGTTGTGTGAGCTGACGTTTGAGCATTGGCAGCCGAATTTCAACGAGTGTTGGTGGGATATGTGGGTGTGGGATGTCATGATGTGTAATTTATTAGGCATCACGGCTGGTATGGCGACGATTAAGTTTTTACAAGGACGAATGTACGATTGGAGCGGCAAGACGAAGACGTTAACCGCGGCGCCAAGCGTAGAGGCGAAGAAGGCGACTGCCGCGTCGTCTTCGGCGGCTGCGGGTGGTGGACGATTACGTCGCGTGTTTTCAATCTTCGCTCCGGCGAGTTTAGACAAGTACACGTGGCGACCGACGGATTCACCCGCGAGATTTACAAAGTGCGCGTTTCTCGTCGCGTGTGGTTTGGCGTTTGATTTGAACACGTTCTTTCTCAAGCACGTCTTATGGATGCCACCCACGCACGTTGCGACGAACGCACGTCTCGCACTTTGGTTCACGATGTCGAACATTGCCATTCGTGAATATTACGTGTTCATCGAGTCGCCGGATATGAGCGCGGCGAAGCTGGGCGCCAACGCGTGGTTGGCGCTCGCGGTCCTCGTCGTAGAGGCGCTCGTCGTCGTGAAGAATGGTCAAGACGCGTTTACGAATCCATGGCCGAGACACATAATTTGGGCGTGGGCCATCGCTGGGGTGTCGACGGTTGTCTATTTGATTCAATGGCAACGTCGATTAAACCGCGAGAGCGGCACCAAGGCGAAAGCACCCGCGCGTTCGTCGTCGTCGTCGTCGAGTCGACGACGAACAAAGGCGGCGTGAGAATTGTGCAAATTCATTCGGGCGTGAAGCGTCGAGTTTGCTTCACTTGAAACGGCGTTGCTCGACGCGTGTGGAGATATTTGTTTAGGATTTGTTTCACTAGCCAATATATTATCAAGAACACGAGACTGCTATTGCTAATCACTACTGCTACTATTACCGGCGCGCGGCACGCTGCGCGAATCCCACTCGAGTCGATATTCTATTGCCTTTTCGAGCGTATCCAACACGGCATCTGTGCCCGTTTTATTCAGCGCCGAAACTGCGAGCACGGGAACATCCGTCACGCGCTTCCGAAGCGCGCTGAGTGTCCGCGCGGTGTTCGCTACATCCGTTTTCGTCGCCACCACGAGCGCAGGTCGTCGCGATAATCCAGGTAAATACTCTTCGAGTTCTCGACGTAAAATTTCGAGCGCGTCCCACGGCTTGACGCCGTCAGCGCTCGAGAGATCGACGACGTACGCGAGCGTTTCGCATCGCTCGATGTGCCGCAGAAAGTTATGCCCGAGGCCTTTGTTTTCATGCGCGCCTTTAATTAAACCTGGAATGTCCGCAACGGTAATTTTGGCGCCATGCGCCGTCGCCACGGCGCCGAGTTGCGGCTGCAACGTCGTAAACGCGTACGACGCAACGCGAGGCGTGGCATTTGACAACGCCCGTAACAACGTACTTTTGCCCGCGTTGGGTAATCCGACGAGCCCTATGTCGGCCACGCTCTTGAGTTCGAGGACTACAGAAGATTCTTCACCCGGTACCCCTGGTTCGCGCGTGCCAGCTTCTTTGCCAACGGGCATGTGCTTGTTCCCACGGCCGCCGCGACCGCCGCGAGCGAGGACAAATTTCTCGCCGTCTTTGGTCAAATCGGCTAAAATGCGCCACTTACCGTAGCGTAACCCTCGAGGACGCGACCATGGTGCGTTCACGCGCGCATCATCATCATCATCGTCGTCGTCGTCTTCGTCGTCATCGTGCATGTCCACCGGCGAAGCGCTGCCCCATTTGCTAAAATCGACGTCCGCTCCGGCTCGGGCTCCGCCCTCTTCGCCGTCAGCGTCTTCGAACCACACCACCGTACCCACGGGAACACGGGTCACGAAATCTGCTCCACGGCGCCCGATGCGCCCGTTCGATCCGCCAGCTTTTCCCCGTTCAGCGCGAATCAAATTCTTTACTTCGCCTAAACCTTTCGCTCGGTCGCACGCGACAAAGACGACGTCGCCTCCGCGACCACCATCCCCGCCATCCGCCCCGCGACGGCGACGCGAACCACCATCCATGGCAAACGACACGCATCCAGCACCACCTGCGCCGGCTTGGGCGCGCACGCGACGTCGGTCGACGTAGACTTTGTCTCTCACGGCGCGCGCGGCGGCTTCAGCGTCGGCGTCAGGCGTCGCAAAGTCAAAGTCGTCAGGTGTCAGTCCGAGCGCGCGCATGACGCGCTCGTTGGCGACGCCCGACGCATGTACCGATGGTGGTGCGTCGGATGACGTCGACGCCGCTGCATTGCGCGCCCATGCGAACGCGGGGCGCGTGGAGCTGGCGTAAAGCGTTCGCGCGGAGGCGTCAACCGCCGCCGCCGCTCGACGCAACATCTCGTACGGTGCGCGTCGTGCGGGCGAGTTTCACGACGAGCGGTGCAAAGTATCGCGTCCGTCGCACTGCGGGCGAGAGGTGGTGAGGATAGTCGTGGTGTGTGCGTGTCGCGATGTGAAGGACTCGGGTTGAGGTTGTATTAAAAACAGCCGACGGCGTCGTAGCTACCGAGTTCAATCGGAAAGAATATGTGATGCCCTTGCAGCAATTGACGCGATCTCATCGACCGCTGAGAGAGCCGAAGGAACCGCTGCGCCTAAATGAGCTTTTGCGCTTGAACGTGGCGGGAGCGGCGAAATTTTTCCCCGCGCGTCCAATGACGCCGACGGCGTTGTTGAATGCGGTGACGAGACCAATGAAGTGCATTTGCGCGCGCACTTCGGCGCCAGATACTGGCGACGCCGTAGTGGCGATGCGCATGATGGAGTGCGTGCGATCCATGCGATATCCCAAGTACCCGAACGATACGCGGCGCCAAAAATTCTGCACGCGGGCGCCCATTTGATGAAACATCACCGTCATGGCGACAAAGCGCTGCAACGATGCGATGCGCGCTTCGTACATCTTCATAGAGAAAGCTTGACTTTCGACGAGCGTGTACGCTTTGACCTTTTTCGGTGCGCTGCGACGAATGCTCTGTCCAAAGTAATCCTCGTCCGATGGTTCCACCATCATGAGGCCTTCTTCGTTTCTCGACGACGCTTGTAAAATTCCGAGCATTTCCGCCTCTGGTAAGTTCATAATCTTGACAAACTCGTCGAAGTCGAGCTCACCGCTGTTATCATCATCGGCATCTCTAAACAGTTTGGTGATTTGCGCCTCAGATAATGACTGATCAACCTTCATGTACGCTTTTTTAAACTCATCAAGGCATAAACCGCCGTCGCCGTTGACGTCGATTTCGTCAAACACCGCGCGTAAATTATACGACTTGGCTTTAGCGTTCATCGCCGCGTCAGTGAGCAACGCCACTGAGTTCTTATGCGTCAATTTGTGCACGGAAATCTCCTGCGCCTCATCCGCCAACGTTGCGTACATGCCGAGAAGTGACCCGGGAGACTTGCCATCCAAATTCTTTTCGCCTTCGCGCTCGTGGATGAGCTTTTCGCACAAGAATAGCGGCCGGTGGCGGTCAAGAAATACCGCCCGTGCCGAGAGCGGAAGCTTATACGGCGAGTGCCCAATCGTCATCGATTCGCACGTGCCGCCATAGCTTTGAATACTGCTCGCTTGGTTGAGCGATAGGCACGTTGTCGCTTCAGCCGACGCGAGCGCGCTCAGCCGCCCGTCAGGTCGACCGACGACGAGCAACGCACCGCGCACGACGCGGTGCGTGTGTCGGTGCACCAAGTGATCGCTTGGATTCCCACTGAGCACGTTGATTCCCGCCGCCGAGTACGAACAGGCGAATATTTTACTCAAGAATGCTTCGGCGCTTTGGGCGACCCACGGAATGTCGCCCACGACGACGGTGCGTCCCGTCATGCGATGTCGCACGTTTCGCCCTTGCGCCAACCTCAGCAGCGTGATTGAAATCTGCGGCAAAAACACGTAAATCAACGAATCAAAGAATCGCGTCACGTAGAAGGCCCACGTGGCGGCGAGACCACACGCGGTGGCGACGCCGGTGACGAGCGGGTACCCGGCGGTGACGGTGCCGACGATGTAGGCGAAGGACATCATCCAACCTTTGACGCCTTCGAGCACGTGGTCCGCCCATACGTCACCCGCCGCGCGCAAGTCCCGTTCGGCGCTCGCATCTGGCGTCATATCACCGTTCGCGGTGCACCCGACGATGCGCTCGAGCGCGGTAATGTTCATTTGATTGCATCGCTCGAGCTCTTGCAAGTCGTGCTCGGTGACGACGGCGTTTGTGAGCTTGCGGTAGTGCGGGTTATCGAGCACGACGAGCGCGACGTGCATGAATATTTGGGTGAGCAATTGCTGCGTCGCGGCGACGCTCACCGAACACGGCTCTGCTGGGCGCACGCCGACGTCGGTGGAGAAGATGCGCGACTCGAATTGCCCTGAAGTTTTCATCCCGCGCAGTTGCTTGCCGATTTGCGTGTCCCATTCGCTGGCGACGACAAAGATACTATTCGTCGAGCTTTGGAGCAAGTTGGACGTCGCGAGCGGCGCAAACGTGCCGCCAGAGTGAGACACGATGATCACTACCGTATCGTTAAAGTCGCACGTCTTGCCTGAGGACGGGAAACCAATCGTCGGCACGGCGATGTCCTGACCAAACAACCCGAGAATTTTATTCGACGACAACGCCTTGACGTTCAACGCCGGAAACGCCTGTTGTAAATCGGACGCGAATTGCTCGGCGAGCCAAAGAGAGACTTCGCATCCAGTGATGAGAAAGTCAATAGAGTTGATGGATTTCGTGGTGCCTTCGGCGTGTCGCTGGAGACGCTTTTTCACGCACCGCGCCAAGTTCCACGCTGTGAGTCGATTCAACGAAACCGGTCCTTGCGGACGATTTCTCCAATCTTCTTGCAAGTTGCGTAGAATTTTCGGAATGTCGCGAATATCGCTCAACACTAAATCATCACTCTCTGGTAACAGTGGTTTGATGAGCGAGTTCCCTTCGAGGCGCGTCATGCGATGGAATAATTCCGCAGAAACCATGGTTTTGGACGACGTCGACTTTGACGTCGGAAGCACTTTTTTAAGCGCGCAATCGCCCTCCTTTGCGAGCACGACGTTGACCGAACGCGCCATCATTGAATATCGCGCGCAGTGGGCGTTTGGTACGGACACCGCTGGTTCGCCATCGGCGCCCCAGTCAAGCAGACAAATCTCACCATTCAAGTCATCCAAGTCGAGCCGAATGGCGGCGTTGTCGTCGCCGTATTCGCCGCCGTGGACGCTCGCCAAGATGTCGCCGCCAGGCGTCGCCACGGATAGTCCAGCCTTCACCGCGGCTTGTTCAGAACCATAGCAAATTAAACCTTTTTTGGGATAAAACGCAATGCTCATCGTTTGTCCGCGCGCGGCGACGCATACTTGACGCGCGGCGTCGAGAGAGTTGGTAATCATCAAACCAAAAGAACCCTTGGCGCGAGATAAAAAGGTCTTCATGACGAACAGGGAATCGTTATCAAAAAACGCATTCCACGTCACTCGAACGAACTCGTGCACACTCGCACCCATTTCTTCATCGATAAAACGCTTGCCAAGGCCAGAAAGTGCGTGTGGATTGGCTTCGAGCGCCGCGGCGACGCGATCGACGAGCAAGTCGCGCGTCGCCGATTGACGCGCCATGTCGCGAACAGACACCTTACCTTGGGCGAGCGTCTCATCAAGCGCGTTTGAAAAGTACGACCCGATTTGTTCAAAGACAGTGTATGATGGAAATGGCACGTCGTCCGCTATTTCGCTCGTCTTTAAACCAAAACACACGGCGTAACGCGCAGCCAAGCCGAAACATCCTTGCGCGCGAAGTAAATCAATCACGCCTGCAATCGCGGCTGAATCCACCGTCGACGGCGCTTTATGTCCCGTAGCGAGCTCTAGCCACTTTTGCACGTCACCGAGATCGTACCATCGACCGTTGACGCGATAAAAATCAAAATCACCATTGTGCGTGATGAAATTTTCAACATTTACGCGAATCGCGCCTGGACTCGTTTGCTCCAACGCGTACACCAACCGTTTCTCTCTCGGCGACCACTGATGCGGATGCGTGCCATCAAACGTCGCCTTACTCGTCGTCGCAAATCTCGTGTGGCCGGCAAACACGCGCGTTATATTAGTTCTCGCGAGTTTTCTACCGCCCGATTCGCGCTCAACCTTGGCGCGAACGAGCTTGGACAAATCGGTACGTTTCATATTCACCACTCGCGACCGTTCACCAATCAACCCCCCATCGCCGCCGTAATCACTAAATGTCACAACACCACCGCTCTGCGCGCCTCGCATCATTGTGACGTTGACCATTTTCTCCAAAACATCAAACGCGCGCGCGCCGTTAGCCGACATCGCCCACGCGGCGTTGATGA
>Ga0181596_10001825_pt1 | contig 21060 bp, 20 predicted proteins | sample 041ome_6_FD_148655 | JGI IMG/M metagenome (GOLD analysis project Ga0181596, IMG submission 148655) | Coastal salt marsh microbial communities from the Groves Creek Marsh, Skidaway Island, Georgia - 041402US metaG (spades assembly) | ecosystem: Environmental > Aquatic > Marine > Intertidal zone... | reverse complement strand
TGGGGTGCTGTCAGACGAATGAGAACTCGCATCAGATTGCTAGCGCAGCCTGAATCTATGCGCTGAATAGTTGGCGCCACTCAGCGAGAACAGCAGCTCGGTTCAGCTTGAAATTGGTGCGTGAATAGAGATGGCGTTCCCGCAGGCCCTCACAGCCAGTCTAACCTTACACCCGGTGCATGTAGTATCAATATGAAATTGTCAGAAAGTAAACTTAACTGCAACGAAAATCCTTACCTTGGATACCCACCAGTAAAACGGGCCAACCCAATTCGTTTGGTTGTGAATTTAATTTTTCCCTTGAGGGGCTTCCGCAACTGATGGATAACTTTTATCCTACTCTGTATACATACATTTGATATTTCCAGTTGTTGCATATTCACTGCTGCCCGGTACTTGCGATGCAGTGTATTTTATCCCAAACGATTTATGCTCATAGTTTACGTATTCCAAAATTGGCTTGAGCGCCCATCTACGCCAATTCATATTTGGGTTATCTATACTACCCCACGAAGCAGCACATTGTCGCGCGTACATTTTTGTAAAAGACTTTGGCTTTTGACTACCAGCAGCCACAAAGTTTATCGCATCTGATAAACTTCTGTTGCCTTCTGCTCGGTATTTTCCGATATCTACGCCATCAACATTTTTGATTAATGCGGCTTGCTTCATCATCAGTTGAATTGCAGTTGCCTGATACTGCAATGAACTCCCACCGCGAACGCTTTCTTGAACAATTGAACCATCTTTGCGCATATCGTGAATGGAATGCTTGTAGTTGCGTGCCAGTTGCTCGATGGCTTTAAAATCACCATTAGTCACTGACCATAGCGCTAGTATGTAATCGACTAAGTACTGCTTGTTGTCTTGTCGACTGAGCCATTTTGATTTTTCTGCCTTTTTAACCAGTCCCTGCAGCCATGGCCCAACCACGTTTCGTTCATCTTCTTGGATTGCAGGGCCTAGGGCGGCAACTGTTTCTACAATCCGTGAGATCATTACTAAGACTTCATATTCTACTGGGCGCGACCCATAGCTAGCTTGAATATTTTTTGAAAGAGCATCGCTCTGCGCCCAATGCATCAACATTGAACGAATACGGTTAGATGCTTCTGATTGCGGATCATAAACCGCATGCGATGTCGCGATCGACCACCAATACAGAGCAACTTGACGATCATTATCAGTATGCCCGTAATCACCACCACCTTTTGCATCAATGATTAGTGGGAGTTTTGTATTTATGGTGATGGTACCATTGAAACGTTGCTTGAAGCCAGCTTTACAACTAGATCCACCAAGGTTGTTGAAGGGTGAGTAAAATTCATTTTTAAAATTGTACGTTTTTAGTCTGATTGGATATTTCCTTAATCGCCACCGATTATCGCTTCTTTGCTCACAATCGGTCATTTTTTCATGCATACTAGAGTACTGCGCATGTTTGTTACCGACCAAAGCCCCTGCAGGCTTTCCCATTAAATCTGCCGATGCTTTTGATGACAAAAACAAGATAAGAATCGTGGTTGCAAAAATTAATGGTTTCACTGGTCAAGTCCCACTGTGTTGAGATAGGTACAGAAGAACAAAGAATTGTTCATCTCCATAAGCCTCACGTTTATACCGCCAAAGAACTAACCCATCCGCAAACTTATTTTTTGTCTTGTAGACCGCAGTCCAAACCACCCCAAAACCGATGCCTGACCTAGCTTTCTGGAGGGTCCCATCGAAGGCTCACACAGAGGCTCGTACAGCCTTTTAAACGTCTGCATTATCCAATGTTGGCGAACCAAAGGCTATCAAGTTTGTACGGAGCTAATACGGGCGCTGAGGGGTTTGCCAATGTAGTCTCAAGGCGACAGTGTTAAGCGTAGGTGGGTAGGAGAGATTGCGATGGCTGCCTAACCGCATGCAAAACCACACATGTTTGCATCGACGCGCAGACGTGCGGGCGCGTGGCGAAAATAGCGGGTATAGTCAACCAAAGGGGGGACTAATTCAATTAATAATAATTAACAGGTTGATATGTAATATCTATGTGATGAATTGTGGTGCCCCCACACGGCAAAACTAATTTAGTAAAAGCATTTATTATCAATTATTTGAAACAACTCATATTCCAAAAAGCGGTCCTAAAAGCGGTCCACAGGCAAACAAAGACACTCTATAAATATTCCACATTATGGAGTGAGAGCGGAAAACGAACGTACAGCATCACAGCCAAGCGGATGATCTCAAGGCTCTTTAAAGTACCTGAATGGGGCGGTGGTTTGTCATTCGGCGAGGATATAAAACCGCCCTCCCCATCTCAAGCTCGTTTTGTCTGACAGTGCCCCTTGCCCTGCATCGGCTCCTCGTTCATTAGTAAACCATGACAATTTGGCCACCCCAGAAACACGACATGAAACGCCCAGTTTACTTGTCTCTCGCTTCTGTGATTTTACGGGCGATCCGTGCTGGTGAGTTGACGGGTGGTGATCGTTTGCCCACGCACCGGGACTTGGCATTCGAACTTGGGATCAGCGTACAAACCGTCAGCCGGGCCTATGATGAATTGATCAGGGTTGGCACGATTTCGGGTCAGGTTGGACGCGGTACATTTGTGACCGGCGAACTTGCGGAAGGTACATCACCGCATTTCTATTTGCCCGAGGAAGACCGCAGTAGTCTGATTGATCTGTCCATTCTAAAGCCTGTGGGTGATCAAATACACGTGAACCACATGCGCAATGCCTTGTTGGCGCTTACCGAAAATCTACCTGCTCAGGTTGTGCATTCTTTTCGACCGGCGAACGCAACGCATACCTATGAAGTAACTGGGCGAAAGTGGCTTAAATACTGTGGTGTGGATTTACAGGGGCAATCAGTGCTGATCACCAATGGCAATACTGCTGCGATGACGGTTGCGTTGATGACTGTGACCAATCCCGGTGATCTGGTCGTTACCGAAAAAATTGGCCATCACACACTTAATCCACTTGCCCGATATCTGGGCCTTCGCCTAGCTGGGTTGGGGACGGACAACTATGGAGTTAACCCGCAGGCTTTTCAGGTTGCGTGTGCACACCAAACAGTAAGAGCGCTTTATCTGATGCCAACAGGTTTGGGTCCACACATGAGCGTTATGTCAGTTGCGCGCCGCCAAGAGTTGATCCGAATCGCTCGTCAGCATGATGTGTTCATCATCGAAAGTGATGCTTGGGGACCGCTGCAACCCGAACGGCCAACGTCATTTGCGATGCTCGCGCCCGAACGCACGCTTTATTTCACCTCGTTGACCAAGTGTTTGATGCCCGGGTTGCGGGTGGGATATCTTGTGGTGCCTGATGCTCTTTCAGCCGCCGCGCGTAACAGGCATCTGGTGACCAATTGGATGGCCACGTCGATGATGGTCGAAATTGCATCGCGCTGGATCGAGGATGGCACGGCGCAGGCTTTGGTGAATTGGCAGATAGAGGCAGCTTGCAAGCGAAACGAGATTGCAGATGCCTGTTTACAAGGCTTACCCGCTTTAAAAAGCTCGACGGGACTACATGTGTGGCTGCCTCTTGGCGAACGTGACGAAACCAAATTTGTTGCAGCAGCCCATCAATCTGGCGTGGCCGTTGCCCCCGGCGCGCCGTTTTGTATTGGTGACACTTCACACGAGGCTGCCGTTAGAATTTGCCTTGGTGGTGTGTCAGAAAGAGAGCTTTTACAGGGCCTAACAAAAATCCGCCAATTGTTCCTAATGCAGCACAAACCGTCTTTGCAAGAGAAATAATATCCATCTGAAATTGTCATGATTTAATATTTTAATTGACATGATGTGCTCCGTCTGCCCAATTTTTCCTACACTTGTTACGACGGGGGGGGCTCGGTGAACACGCCAATTATCACTATCGACGGTGTCTCGAAATCATTCGGCGCGCTTGAGGTTCTCAAGGACCTCAGTTTCGACGTGGCACTGGGGGAAAAGTTGGCATTGATAGGTCCGTCAGGGTCGGGCAAGACCACTATCCTGCGCATTTTGATGACGCTGGAGACGATCAACGGTGGCATGATCCACATCGATGGAGAGCCGCTATGGCAGATGCCCAAGAATGGTGAAATGATTGCCGCGGATGAGGCCCATCTACAGAAAATGCGCGCCAAAATTGGCATGGTCTTTCAACTGTTCAATCTATTCCCGCATAAGACCGTGCTGGAAAACGTCGCGCTGGCCCCAATTCTGACTAAAGGCCTTTCAAAGCCGCAGGCCAACATCAAAGCGATGGAACTGCTTGAAATGGTCGGGATGTCCGACAAGGCAGCACAGAAACCAGCGCAATTGTCGGGCGGTCAAAAACAGCGGGTGGCAATTGCCCGGGCGCTGGCTCTGAAACCCAAGATCATGCTGTTTGACGAAGTTACCTCGGCGCTTGATCCAGAGCTGGTCGAAGAGGTTCTGAACGTGATGCGCAAGCTGGCCGAAGAGACCGACATGACCATGCTGCTGGTCACCCATGAGATGAGCTTTGCCCGTGATTTCGCGGATCGTGTGCTGTTCTTTGATAGTGGCAAGATTGTCGAAGCCGGTCCGCCTGATCAAATTTTTTCCGACCCGAAAGAGGAGCGTACCCAAGCGTTCCTGCGCAAGGTCATCGCCGCTGGTCACCGTGTGTGACCGTACAAACTGACCGGGCCGCAAAGGCATCGGCAGACCAACAGAGAAGAGAATGGAGTAACTGACAATGAAACCAATAAAACATGTAATCGCCGCCGTGGCACTGGGTGCCGGCTTGGCCGGGTTCACAGGCATGCCCGCGGTCGCTGCTGATCTGGACCAACTAAAAGAGCAAGGCTTTGCCCGCATCGCAATCGCGAACGAGCCACCATGGACAATGGTGACAACAGGTGGTGAGGTTTCGGGCGCGGCCCCTGATCTGGCGCGCGCTGTGTTGAACAAGATGGGCATCAAGGAGATAGTTGCTTCTGTGTCGGAATACGGCGCGATGATACCCGGCGTGCAAGCGCGCCGCTTTGACATGGTCGCCGCTGGTTTGTTCATTAAGCCGGAGCGCTGCGAGGCAGTTTTGTTCTCACAGCCTGACCTGTGTGACGCCGAAAGTTTTATGATCAAAGCTGGCAACCCACTGAACTTGAAGTCCTTTGCGGATGTCGCTTCAAGCGGTGCAAAAATTGGTGTTGTCGGCGGCGGGACCGAGGAAAAGCTTGCGATTGAGGCTGGCGTGGATCGCGCCAACATCGTTGTGGTTCCAGATCCCCAATCAGGTGCCAAGCTGCTGCAAGACGGCCGCATAGATGTTTACGCGCTGCCAGTATTGTCTATTAGCGACCTGCTGAAAAAGGCCGAAGACCCCAGTCTTGCGATGTTCGCGCCCGTGGAAAACACGCCAATCTTCTGTGCTGGCGTAGCGTTCCGCAAACAAGACGGTGCATTGCGTGACGCCTATGACGTTGCCTTGGCTGAGATGAAGGCCAGCGGCGAATTCGCGGCGATCATCGAACCCTACGGCTACTCGGCAGATGCCGCGATGCAGCAGACCCGCGAGAACCTTTGCGGTGGTGCGAACTAAATTTTGACGATTGGGCGGCGACAGCTGCGCCGCCCATGATCAAACAACATGGAGTAAATTTTGGAACAGTGGCAAGGATATATCGGCCTGATCTTGCAGGGCGCAGTGGTGACAATCGAGATCACCATTCTGGGCTGCATCGTAGCCCTGATCGCTGCATTCATCGCGGGTCTTGGGCGTATATCGCGCTTCTGGCCGCTGCGTTGGCTGGCCACAGCCTATATCGAATTTTTTCGTGGCACCTCGATCTTTGTCCAGCTATTTTGGGCCTACTTCGTCTTGCCGCTCTTGGGGGTGCCGCTCAGCCCTTTGCAGGCTGGAGTGCTGGCTCTTGGCCTGAACGTCGGGGCCTATGGGGCCGAAGTCGTGCGCGGGGCGATCAAATCCATTCCGCGCGAACAATATGAGGCCTGCACCGCGCTGAACCTCACTCGCTTTCAAGAGATGCGCTATGTCATCCTGCCGCAAGCCTTTGTGCGGATGCTGCCCACCTTTGGCAACAACGCAATTGAACTGCTGAAAGGCACTGCTGTTGTGTCGCTGATTTCGCTGTCGGATATGACCTTTCAAGCGCAAGTCGTGCGGGCGCAAACGGGGTCCACGGCAGTTCCTTTCCTAACCATCCTACTGCTCTACTTCCTGTTTTCCTCAACAATATCCACTGCAATAAAACGACTTGAGTGGCGTCTGTCGCGCGGGCTGGATGGGACGGGAAGCTAAGTCATGGAATGGGATTGGGAGTTCAGCATTCAGATACTGCCGCAACTGTGGGAAGGCGTAAAAGTCACCATCCAAGCCACCATTCTGGGCACGATGATCGCTATGACGCTAGGTCTGGTGCTGGCGATTGCGCGGCGCTCAGTCAATGTGTGGATATCCCGACCCGTTGGTTTTTTTGCCGAATTTATCCGGGGCACGCCGTTGTTGGTGCAGCTGTATTTTCTGTTCTATATCTTGCCTGATCTGGGTCTATTATTGTCTCCTCTGACGGCGGGTGTTGTCGGGTTAGGTCTGCATTATTCCACCTATACCGCGGAGGTGTATCGCACTGGCATCGACGCGATCCCAAGCGGGCAATGGGAGGCAAGCAAAGCCACCAACCTGACGGCCAACCAAACATGGATTCACATTATCATCCCACAAGCCATTCCGCCGATGATCCCGGCACTGGCCAATTATTTTGTCGCGATGTTCAAGGAAACGCCCTTGCTGGCTGCGATCACCGTGCTGGAGTTGATGAATCAAGCGCGTTCTGTCGCTAACTATCACTACAAATATGTGGAACCGATGACGATGGTTGGCCTGTTCTTTTTAGCGGTCAGTGTGCCCTCGGTCATCTTGCTACGCAAACTTGAGGCACTCTATGCGCCCTCTGACAGATAAGACGAGGATGTCGTCATGAACGATAGCGTTACACTTTCCGCCGAGCAGGTTGTGCTTGAAGCCCCCGCTGATCGCAAGAAAATCGGGCTGATCACGCTGGCCACGGATTTGACAACCGAGCGCGACTTTGCCCGGATCATCCCAATGGGCCACGCAGGGGTTTACGGCACGCGCGTTGCGTTTGTTAATCCAACCACGCCCGACAACCTGCGTAAAATGGCCCCAAGGATCACCGCGGCGGCTGACTTGATCTTGCCAGGTGAGGTCCTTGATGCGGTGTGCTACAGTTGCACGGCAGCCTCGGTTGTGATTGGCGACGCTGAGATTGCTGCATCCATTCACGCCGCGCGTCCGGGCGTTCCTGTGGTTACACCAAGTGGTGCCGCACTAAGCGCGTTTTCTGCGCTCAATGTGCAGCATATTTCGATTCTGACTCCTTATCTGGTTGAGACCAGCCTGCCGATGGCGGATTATTTCAGACTACACGGGCTAAAAATCGAAAAGTTCCGTTGCCTTGGACTGGATGATGATCGAGATATGGCGCGGGTTGATCCTGAGATGATCCTGCGGGCCGCGTTGGAAACCGATACTGCGCAAACTCAAGCGTTTTTTTTGTCCTGCACGGGGTTGCAGGGTGTGGATGTGATTGTGGAACTTGAACGCCAAACGGGCAAGCCTGTGGTGACGTCCAATCAAGCCAGCGCCTGGGCGTTGATGAACCATGCAGGGTTGGTGCAGACGTCGCATAAATGGGGCCAAATTTTTCAATATGCTTTGCCAGATTGCAAACAAGGCGTCAGTATATGAACGGTGGTAAATCAATTGACCTTGCGGACATTGAGGCGGCCCGAACCCTTATCGCGCCGACCATTCACCGGACTCGTACAGAGCGGTCAGCTAGCCTAAGCCACAAGATGGGCGTGCCTGTGCATCTGAAGTTGGAACATCATCAGCGGACTGGCAGTTTCAAATTGCGCGGCGCGACAAACGCTGTTTTGAACCTGACCGATGCGCAGCGTGCGCAAGGTGTCGTTGGCGTATCGACCGGTAACCATGGGCGTGGTTTGGCTTACGCGGCGCGGCAAAACGGGGTGCGATGCATCATCTGCATGTCCGAACTGGTTCCGCAAAACAAGATTGACGGGATCAAGGCGCAGGGTGCTGAGGTGCGCATTGTCGGGCGCAGTCAGGATGATGCACAGGTCGAAGTTGATCAGCTGGTGAATGAGGGCATGACGATGATCCCACCCTTTGATCACCCCAACATTATTGCCGGACAAGGCACGATTGGGTTGGAATTGGCCGAAGATTTGCTGGACCTGACAACTGTTCTGGTGCAACTGTCGGGCGGTGGTCTGATTTCCGGCGTGGCCGCGGCGCTCAAGGCGCGTTTGCCCAACATCAAGGTGATTGGTGTGTCGATGGAACGTGGGGCGGCGATGTACCAATGCCAAAAGGCAGGCAAGCCGATGATTGTGCCGGAACTAGCAACTTTGGCGGATTCTCTGGGGGGCGGCATTGGCTTGGACAACGCCTTTACCTTTGGCATGACCCGCGATCTGGTGGATGATATTGTGCTCGTTTCTGAGGCTGAGATCGCCGGGGCCATTCGCCACGCCTATTGGCAAGAAAATGAAATCATCGAGGGGTCTGGATCAGTTGGGATCGCTGCGCTTTTGTCCGGCAAGGTTACTCCGGACGGTCCAACGGCTCTGCTGCTGAGTGGCGGCAACATTGACATGGCCCTGCACCACCGGATCATCGGAGGCGAAGACGTAGACGTGACGGCGGAGGATTAGATGCCAGATATCAAGATACTGACCGAGGCCGAATTGCGCGTTCTGGTGCCGCTGGACATGTATGCTATCACCTGTATTGAGCAGGGGTTCACCGCTCTTGCGGGGGGCAAAGTCATTATGCCGCCGATTATGACCTTGATGGTACCGGATCACAACGGCGAGGTCTGTGTGAAAACCGCCTATGTACCGGGCGTCGACAGCTTTGCGATTAAAATGAGCCCTGGCTTTTTCGACAATCCCAAACTTGGCCTGCCAAGCACCTCTGGTCTGTTGGTCCTGTTCTCCAGCACAACCGGAGTGCTAGAGGCGCTGCTGTTGGACAATGGCTACCTGACCGATGTGCGCACGGCAGCAGCGGGCGCTGTCGCAGCGCAACACCTGGCGCGCGAGGATGCAACACGCGCGTGCGTTATCGGTGCTGGCGTCCAAGCTAGAATGCAACTCAAGGCGCTGACATTGGTGCGCCCGATTGCAAGTGCGGTCATCTGGGCGCGGGATGCGGGCAAGGCGGATGCGACTGCCACCAGTTTGCGTGCTGAACTGGGGATTGACGTCACCGTAAGCACGGACATCGAAAGCGCCGTCCGCCTCGCAGATATTGTCGTTACGACCACCCCCTCGGACAGGCCGCTGGTCATGGGCGACTGGTTGCAACCCGGTCAGCACATCACCGCAATGGGGTCAGATCAAGAACACAAAGTGGAACTGGACCCAACCTGTCTGGCGAAAGCCACGCGTTACGTGCCAGACAGCCAAGCCCAATGCGCGATCAAGGGCGAATTACGCAGCGCTCTTGAAGTTAGGGTTTTTGGCCCCGATAGAGCGTTTTCTGACCTGGGCGATATCGTTTCTGGCATTGCTCAAGGCCGCGCGTCTGAAACTGATATCACAATTGCCGATCTGACCGGAACAGGTGTTCAGGATACCGCCATTGCAACACTTGCCCGTCAGCGTGCCGATGCCGCTGGGACGGGTGCCACTTTCATCAGCTAACCAACAGCGGAGCCCCCATGCCAACCCCAAAACTCCATTTCTCACGTGCTGAATTTGACCAGCGCATTGCCAAAACTCGCGCTGCTATGCAGGCGCACGGCCTTGACCTGTTGATCGTATCGGACCCGTCCAACATGAATTGGCTGACGGGTTATGATGGCTGGTCGTTTTATGTGCATCAATGCGTGGTGTTGCCACTGAATGGTGAGCCGATCTGGTATGGTCGGGGGCAAGATGCCAACGGCGCGCTGCGCACTTGTTTCATGGATCCTGCCAACATCATCGGATATCCTGACCACTATGTACAATCGACCGAACGCCACCCGATGGACTACCTCTCAGCGCAGTTGACGGACTGTGGCCTTGCCAAAGGGGTGATTGGTGTCGAGATGGATAACTACTGGTTCTCGGCTGCGGCGTTTATGGCGCTGCAAACCCACCTGCCCAATGCCACGCTGGCCGATGCCACTGCCTTGGTGAACTGGCAACGGGCCGTGAAATCCGAAGCTGAGCTGGCCCTGATGCGACAGGCGGGCAAGATTGTGGGCCGCATGCACGAACGCATCGTCGAAAAAGTCGAACCCGGCATCCGGAAATGTGATCTGGTCGCGGACATCTATGACGCAGCGCTACGCTATGATCCTGACATCGGGGCAGGTGGCGATTATCCCGCCTTGGTCCCCTTGTTGCCATCAGGCACAGACGCCTCTGCCCCGCACCTGACATGGGACGACCAGCCAATGAAGTCCGGCGAAGGGACGTTTTTTGAAATCGCGGGCGTGGTCAAACGCTACCACTGCCCGCTGTCACGCACGGTGTTTTTGGGCAACCCAACCCAGACCTTCCTGGATGCGGAAAAGGCGGTGTTGGAGGGCATGGAGGCCGGGCTGGAAAAAGCCTGCGTTGGCAATACCTGCGAGGATATAGCGCTAGCCTTCTTTAAAGTGCTCAAGAAATACGGCATAACCAAAGACAACCGCACCGGCTACCCCATCGGGGTCAGCTACCCGCCTGACTGGGGCGAACGCACCATGTCCTTGCGACCCGGTGATACATCGGTATTGAAGGAAAATATGACTTTCCACTTCATGACGGGCTTGTGGATGAAAGACTGGGGTTTCGAGATCACCGAGAGCATCCGCATTGGTGAAAACGGCCCCGAGTGTTTGGCAAATGTGCCGCGCAAGATGGTTGTAAAGGACTAGACCGATGAAGACTTCGCCAATCGAGCCAACCATTCCGCTGGATGTTGATGGCATCCACCATGGATTCCTGCGCCTACCTTACAGCCGTGATGACAGCGCCTGGGGGTCGATCATGATCCCGCTCACGGTGATCAAAAACGGCGAGGGACCCACAGCACTGCTGACCGGGGCTAACCACGGTGACGAATATGAGGGGCCGGTGGCCTTGCAGGAACTGACAGTCACCTTAAAGCCCGAAGATATCACGGGTCGCATCATCATCGTGCCCGCCTTCAACTACCCCGCCTACCGCGCGGGTACGCGCACTTCGCCCATCGACAAAGGCAACATGAACCGCAGCTTTCCGGGCCGCCCTGATGGCAGTGTGACTGAAAAGATCGCTGATTACTTTCAGCGCTATCTATTACCGATTACCGATATCGCCGTGGACTTTCATTCCGGTGGAAAGACGTTGGATTTTGTGCCCTTCGCGGCGGCGCATATTTTGGATGACAAGGCGTGCGAAGGTGCCTGTTTCGCCGCAATGGATGCGTTCAATGCGCCCTATTCGGTGCAATTGCTGGAGATCGACAGTGTTGGCATGTATGACACAGCGATCGAAGACATGGGCAAGGTCCTGGTTTCGACCGAGCTGGGCGGTGGTGGTTCCGCCACCGCAACATCCATTGCCATCGCCAAGAAAGGCCTGCGCAATGTGTTGATCCATGCCGGGATTTTGCACGGCGAAATGCAGATTGATCCGACGATCAGGCTGGATATGCCTGACGGCGATTGTTTTGTGTTCTCTGAGGGTGACGGCCTGTTTGAACCGATGATCGACTTGGGCGAAGATGTACAAAAGGGACAAACAGTGGCCCGCATCTGGCCGGTCGATCGGACGGGTATCATGCCGGTTGAGCTGACGGCGAAACTGTCAGGCATGCTGATCAGCCGACACTTTCCCGGCCTGATCAAATCTGGTGACTGCGCCGCGGTTATCGGCCTGAAAACCACATAGAAAAGGATGCACCTAATGCGCCTGGACGTCCGCGATCTAGATATTTTGCAGGTGCTTTCAAGCGAAGGGCGCATCACCAAGGCGGCACTGGCAGAGAGGGTGGGTCTGTCGCCAACACCGTGTTGGGAACGCCTGAAAAAACTTGAAAAGGCGGGTGTGATCGAAAGCTATCGCGCCAATATCAACCTGCGAAAGCTTGGCCCACACGTTACGATCTTTGTTGCGGCCGAACTCAATGACCATACCGCCGCCAGCTTTCAAACCTTCGAGGCGGCGATGCAGCGCTATGACGAAGTCACTGCTTGCTGGGCGCTCGGGGGCGGGTTCGACTACATTTTGCAAATCGTAACGCGCGACATCGATGCCTATCAGCGCCTGATCGACGCAATGCTGGACGCCCGGATCGGGCTCGCACGCTATTTTACCTATGTCGTTACCAAGCCGGTCAAAGGCTCTGGCATGCCGCCAATATCGCTGATTGCAGGTGGGCAGGATTAAACCGCTGCGAGGGCCGAAAAATTTAGAAGATTTCACTGCCGAGCATGCCTAATTTGGTCATTTCATTTGGTGGAACTGTCTTAAAACTTAGGCAACTCCGGAGGGACCCATGACCAACACCGCATTGTCTGCACGCGCAGAGATTTCTGACAAATCTTTGGTGCGCAGTTTTTCCTATGTGAACGGCAAGTGGTGCGCGGCACGCTCGGGCGATGCGATCAGTGTGACGGACCCGGCGACCGGTGACTTTATCGGTGACGTGGTGAGTATGTCGGCAGCGGAGTCTGCGGCGGCTGTCGATGCCGCGCAATCGGCGTTTGCGGCGTGGTCCGGCCTGCTGCCACAGGACCGCACTATCATTCTGCGGCGTTGGTTCGGCCTGATGTTGGAACACAAGGAAGATTTGGCGCGGATCATGGTGTTGGAACAAGGTAAGCCTATCTCTGAAGCGCGTGGGGAAATTAACTACGCGGCGTCCTTTGTGGAATTTTACGCGGAAGAGGCCAAACGCCCAAATATCGAAGGGGTCACCAGCCATCTGCAAGGTGCCGAAGTTGAGGTTTGGCTGGAGCCTGTTGGTGTGGCCGCCCTTATCACCCCGTGGAACTTTCCGGCAGCTATGCTGACCCGCAAGGCAGCGGCGGCCATGGCGGTTGGCTGTACGATCGTGGCACACCCCTCAGCGGAAACGCCATTTTCTGCACTTGCTCTCGTGGAGCTTGCAGAGCGCGCGGGCGTGCCGGCGGGCGTGTTCAACGTTGTTACAGGGCACGCGCCAACCGTGGTTGAACCCTGGACACGCGATCCGCGCGTGCGGGTGCTGTCCTTCACAGGCTCCACCGAAATTGGACGTCTGTTGTATCGTCAATCAGCAGATACCGTGAAGAAACTGGTGCTGGAACTGGGCGGCCACGCCCCAGTGCTTGTCTTCAGCGACTGCGATTTGGACCGGGCCGTTCGCGAAACGGTCAAAGCCAAATTTGCCACCTCGGGACAGGACTGTCTGGCCGCCAACCGCATTTTTGTCGAACGCCCGATCTATGCGGAATTTTGCACCCGCTTTGTCGTGGCGACCAAAGAATTCCGTGTTGGCAATGGAATGGATGATCCTGACATCGGCCCGCTCATGAATGAAAAGGCGGTTCGCAAACAAGAAGAGCACCTTGATGACGCTTTGGCGAAAGGCGCAAAACTGGTCTGCGGTGGGAAACGCCACAAACTGGGCCCGCTGTTTTTTGAGCCAACCGTGCTGGTCGATGTCCCCGCCGATGCGGCCATCATGTCAGAAGAAACTTTTGGTCCCGTAGCGGCAATAATCCCCTTTGATACCGAAGATGCAGCGGTCGCCCGCGCCAATGAAAGTGAATATGGTCTGATCGCTTATCTGCACAGCCATGATCCAAAGCGCATCTACCGCGTTTCACGCGCATTGCAATATGGCATGGTTGCGGTGAACCGCACCCAGGTCACCGGTGCGCCGATCCCGTTTGGGGGCACAAAACAATCAGGTTTAGGGCGCGAAGGCGCGCGTCTGGGCATGGAAGAGTTCGCTGAAATCAAATATGTATGCCGTGATTGGGCATGAGGAGAATTGAAATGCTAAAGAACGACCAACTCGACCAGTGGGACCGCGACAACTTTTTTCATCCCTCCACCCATTTGGCGCAGCATGCGCGCGGTGAAAGCCCCAGCCGCGTGATCAAAACCGCCAGCGGTGTCTATATCGAGGACCGCGATGGCAATAAGCTGCTGGATGCGTTCGCGGGGCTCTACTGCGTGAATGTCGGCTATGGTCGTCAGGAAATCGCCGAGGCTATTGCCGATCAGGCACGCGAACTCGCTTATTATCATTCCTATGTGGGCCACGGCACTGAGGCCAGCATTACCCTCTCCAAAATGATCCTTGATCGTGCGCCCGCCAACATGTCCAAAGTTTACTTTGGCCTTGGTGGATCAGACGCCAACGAGACCAATGTTAAGCTGATCTGGTATTTCAACAACATCCTTGGCCGTCCCGAAAAGAAGAAAATCATCAGCCGCTGGCGGGGCTATCATGGCTCGGGCCTTGTGACCGGATCGCTGACTGGTTTGGAGCTGTTTCACAAGAAATTCGACCTCCCGTTGAACAATGTCATTCATTCCGACGCCCCGTTTTATTTCCGCCGTGACGATCTTGACCAAACAGAAGAACAGTTCGTGGCCCAATGCGTCAAAGCGCTGGAGGGCCAGATCGAACGTGAAGGCGCTGACACCATTGCGGCATTCATCGGCGAGCCCGTTCTAGGCACCGGTGGCATCGTGCCGCCACCCGCCGGTTATTGGGCCGCCATCCAAGCCGTTCTGAAAAAGCACGATATTTTGATGGTTGTCGATGAGGTGGTCACTGGATTTGGTCGTCTTGGTACCATGTTTGGCTCAGACCACTACGGGATTGAGGCTGATATCATAACCATCGCCAAAGGGCTGACCTCAGCCTATGCGCCGCTGTCGGGATCGATCATCAGCGATGAGGTCTGGAAAGTGCTAGAACAAGGAACGGATGAAAACGGCCCCATTGGCCATGGTTGGACATATTCCGCGCACCCCATTGGGGCGGCGGCCGGCGTGGCGAACCTGAAGCTGATTGATGACCTGAATCTGGTCACCAACGCAGGCGAGGTTGGCGCGTATCTGAACACGTCGATGCAACAGGTGCTTGGCGACCATCCCAATGTGGGGGATGTGCGCGGCGAGGGCATGCTCTGCGCGGTGGAGTTTGTGAAGGATAAGGACAACCGCACGTTTTTTGACGCCGCAGATAAAATTGGTCCGCAAGTGTCAGCCATGCTGCTCGCCCAAGACAAAGTCATCGCCCGCGCCATGCCCCAAGGCGACATCCTGGGCTTCGCCCCACCGTTCTGCTTGACACGACAAGAGGCTGACACCGTTGTCGCAGCGACGGTAAAGGCGGTAAAGACCGTCCTTGGGTAGATAGCAGCCAGCAGCGGGGTCCTCTCATACAAATGAGAACTCGCATCGGATTGCTGGCGCAGCTTTAATCTATGCGCTCAATAGTTGGCGCCACGCAGTAAGAGCGGCGGCACGGTTCAGCTTGAAATTGGTGCGTGGGTGGAGATGCAGTTACCAAACAAAACCGCCCCCGAATGAATTTACAACGCTAATACTAAAGGCCCGTGGTCCGAGACGCGGGGCCCTATGATAGGGGGGCCCGGTCCGTGGTCCTGCGGCTCAACTGTAGCGATCAGGCACAGTAACCCCACGCTTTACGCGATCGTCCGCACATTCACGGTCACACACTGGTCACACACTCTTTGACAAAAAGGTTATATTCAGACAAAATACTCCAAGTATAACTTGGTGTGACCACTTAGGTTAAACTTCTATTTTCGTTATTTTAAAATGGTGCCCGGGGGCGGCACTAACATGCTGTTTTTATGTGTTCCTGTATGTATCGTAAATCTATTATCCACCTTATTGAATTGAAGAATATGCCCTAATATGTCTTGACCTGTTCATCTGTATCCCGCACGTTGGGGTGGATAAAAAGGTGGATATAAAGTGGCGGCAAAAAACAGATTATCTGCAGGTTTCATCAAAACAGCTGCCGTCGGTAAGCACTGCGACGGTGGTGGCTTATGGCTGATTAAACGTGAAGATGGCGGCGCGCAGTGGATGCAGCGAGTTACTGTTCACGGTAGGCGACGTGAAATGGGTTTGGGTGGCTTTCCAACACTTGGCCTAGCTGATGCCCGAAAATTGAGTGAGCGCTGGCGTAACATTGCAGCTTCTGGGCGTGACCCAATTAAAGAACGTGAAGCTGAAGAACGAGCAGCACGGCGAGAAGATATCTCGTTATCAATTATAACTCAGGATGCCTTTGAAGCTCGTAAGGCTGAACTCAAGGACGATGGTAAAGCCGGTCGATGGCTCACTCCACTCACGCTTCACGTTTTGCCTAAACTTGGCAAAGTCCCTGTCACTGATTTAGATCAGCGAGATATACGCGATACCTTGGCTCCCATTTGGCACACCAAAGCTGATACGGCACGTAAGGCGATGAACCGGCTCGCAATCGTTTTGCGACATGCGGCTGCGCTTGGCTTGGATGTAGATTTGCAGGCAACCGAAAAAGCAAAGGCGCTGCTGGGTTCGACACGCCATGTGCCGAAGAATGTACCCGCGATGAATTGGACGGATGTTCCAGAGTTTTATGCCAGTTTAGAGGAGCCAACACTTACCCACTTGGCTTTACGGCTGTTAATCTTAAATCCCGGGGTTCGCTCGAAGCCTTTACGGCATCTGCGTCTGGAGCAAATCGAGGGAGACGTTTGGACTGTGCCTGAAGGCGTTATGAAGGGAAGGAAGGGCAAAAGCCCAGCTTATCGTGTTCCATTATGCCAAGAGGCCAAACGGATTATTGACCTTGCTCGCCCACATTCCCGAAATGGCTACCTGTTTCCTAACACGCGTAGTGGCGTGATTAGTGACGCCACGATGTCGCGGCACATGGAGCGGCGGGGCATAGAGGCAAGGCCCCATGGATTTCGTACGTCCTTACGAACGTGGCTTGCCGAAACAACAGATGCTCCTCACGAAGTTGCCGAGGCTATGCTTTCGCACTCAGCAGATAGTGGCGTAGTCCGTGCTTACCGGCGGACTGACTTTCTTGAGCAGCGAATGGCTCTGACCGAACGCTGGGCGGATTATGTAACTGGTGGCGCTGGACAGGTAGTGAAGCTGGTCGGGTCGATGAAATGAAAAACGATAAATCAGACAAGGACGCTGCTACTTCCGCTACTTCCGCTACACCGAAGGAGGCATTGACCAGTCTCTTGGGCGTCCCAATTGATCCTGACGACCCCCTTGCTTTTGTCGGTCTAGGGTTGGGCGCAACAGACCGTGCAAAAGAATTGGTGCTGAAGGGGCTGGAGTTTGAACGTCAGGAGGAACTGAAGTCATTCATAGAAAGTGAGATTTCTAGATTAAGTGCCGACGGCGCCGCTCTGGCTGAAAAACAAGCTGATTTAGAAGAATTTTTTGGTGCGCGAACTAGTGGGCGTGGACGACCTACAAAGGGTTGGTTGACTTTGGATGTTAAGCAGGCCGCGGCGGTTATTGATGCTGCAGATTTATATTATCAACGATTTGGAAAAAAAATGTCGTCGCAAGAACATGCTATTGAATTTGCGATGGCATTGAACCGCGCTCTAGTTGATCAGGGATTGCGTGAGCGCGAACTTTTTGTGTCTGGAATGTCTGCTATCAGAAACTCGGTCTCTAAAGGACTGAAGGAATTTCCAGATGACAAAAACCGTTTCATAGAAAAATAAACCCTATTTTTTTATGAAATATTATTAAAATCTCTTCCGCTACCCATGCACCAATTGAAACAAGTTGGAGCATGGAAATGCAGACATATCTCACTCTTAAAGGACTATGTGCAAAACTCGGTGGTCGTTCGCGTTCCGCCATTTACCTCGATCTTGCCAAGGGTAGGCTCCCGCAGCCGATAAAGCTGGGTAGCCGGCTATATTGGTCTGAGGGCGATATTGAGGCTCACCTTCTCACTCTCCAAAAGAGGGAGAAGTGAAATGAGTACGGAAATTTTCAAAGGTAACCGTAAATCGCGTCGGGCTTGGGCCGCTGCACAGAAAAAGTACATGAGGCCCGGTGGTCTTACCCATCTCCAAGTCAAGCACGACGAGTCCTGTGAGCTATTAGCTGGTGGTTACTTATGTAACTGCAATCCGACCAGAGTTTTAAAGGACGATGTTGGCCGGACACTTGCCGTGGTCGAAAATGCTGGCTCGTACAGCCCATTAGAATTTTTGGGGAGTGGTCACCATGATTGATGCACGTGAAATTACGCTCTCGCTCGGCGGAAAATGGTATCGAACATATGGCGCAGCCCCATGCCCAATATGTCAGTCAGGGCGTGAAAAAGCGCAAAATGCTCTTACGATAGCCGACGGTAGAAACGGTGGGCTGGTTCTTGATTGTAAGAAGTCTGCATGCGCATTTTCCGATCTACTTGCTGCTGCTGGCATAACCGTCGGTAGCTATAAATCGCCTGACTCAGAGACACTTGCAAAACGTGAAGCTGAACAGCGCAAGGAGGCAAAGAAGCACGCTGCGCAAGCAAAGGCGGTTTGGAACGAGGCTTTACCAATAGCTGGAACGCTAGCCGAAGCTTATCTTCGCGGCAGAGGTATAACATGCCAACTTCCGAAATCATTACGATTTCATCCGAATTGCTGGCATGGCCTAACTGCCAAGCGTTACCCGGCGATGGTTGCTGCAGTGCAGGGCAATCAGCTTGCTGCTGTGCATCGCACCTACCTAAAAACTGATGGCTCAGGAAAAGCTGATATTGAACCTTCCAAGATGATGTTGGGGGCCACCAAGAGGGCGGCTGTAAGGCTTTCTGAGTGTCGTAAGCATCTTGTCGTCGCTGAGGGAATAGAAACAGCTTTAAGTCTCTCTAGTGGACTCCTTAGCGCCCCTGCGGGGGTCTGGGCCGCGCTATCCACGTCGGGAATGCGTGGACTGGCCTTACCCCCTGTAGCAGGTCACCTGACAATCGCTTCTGATGGAGAGCAAGCTGGGCGCGAGGCCGCGAATGCTTTGGCTGCCCGGGCCAATGATCTTGGATGGCAGGTAACACTTCTGCCTGCGCCTGACGGACTCGATTGGAACGACGTTTTGATGATGAAAGGAGAAACGGTATGAGCAATCATTCCATGGATGGAGTACCGTTCAAGCCAGAAGGTCCACAGCCACTTGTACGTGAAATCCCAGATGCTGAAATATATCCGGTGGAAGCGCTTGGGCCGCTTCGAGGCGCCGTTGAAGCGGTCCAAGGTTTAACACAAGCCCCTATGGCTATTCCGGCTCAATCTGCTTTGGCTGTAGCATCGCTTGCAGTGCAGGGCTTTGCTAACGTGGAAACTCTTGGCGGAGTACGCCCACTGTCGCTGTTTGCTCTCACAATTGCGCAGAGTGGTGAACGTAAATCTGCATGTGATGCGCCTTTGACCTCCGCACTTCGCGACCATGAACGTGAGCAGTCACTAGCCCAGCGTGAAGCCACAGAAAGCTGGTTGAATAGGCATGCTGTCTGGAAAGTTGAACGCGAGCAAATCTTGAAGGAAACCAAAAAGGGTAGGGGCGAGAAACGCGTGGCGGCGCAGGCTGACCTCGAAGCGCTGGGCAAAGAGCCTGAGGCTCCTCCATCGCCAGACCGCACCGTGAGTGAGCCAACCTTTGAGGGGCTGACGAAGCTCTTAGCTACTGGGCAGCCTAGTCTCGGTCTATTCTCTGATGAGGGGGGGCAATTTCTTGGTGGCCATGCCATGAATAACGAAAACAGACAGAAAACACTGGCTGCCTTTAACGACCTTTGGCAGGGGAATCCCATTAGGCGCACCCGCTCTGGCGATGGACATTCTACGTTATACGGTCGGCGCCTAGCAGTTCACCTGATGGTACAGCCGAGCGTGGCGCGGATTTTCATGGCTGATCCATTAGCTGTGGACACAGGCTTTCTGCCCCGGTTTTTAATCTGCGAGCCGCAAAGTACAATTGGTTCGCGCTTACAGGCGAAGATAAGACACGATGACATGGAGCTGGAGGCGTTCAGCAGCCGTATGCGTCGCATTCTAGAGATGGAAATGCCTATGGATGCTGAAACCCGTGAACTTCAGCCACGTGTATTAGGACTTGCATCTGACGCACGCGAACTTGTGGCCGCATTTTCTGACGCGGTTGAGCAAGTGCAAGGGGCTGGAGGAAGTCTGGCACATATAACTGGCACGGCTTCAAAGATTGCAGAGCAGGCATGCCGTATCGCAGGCGTATTGACACTATGGCAAGATATCAGCGCCTATGAAGTGAAGATGGCAGAAATGGAGTTCGGTGTGGCGCTAGCTAAGTTCTATTTGTCAGAGGCATCTCGGCTGGCTAGTGCGGCAATCGTTTCTAACGAAATAGACAACGCTGAAAAACTGCGGCGTTGGTTGTTGGAGCGTTGGGCTGAGCCAGAGGTATTGGTTCGTGATGTTGTGCAGCTAGGGCCAAACCCTTTGCGTGAAACCCCAAAGGCAAGAGCGGCGCTGGGCATCCTAGAGAAGCATGGTTGGCTTGTTGGTCTTGAGGGGGGAGCGGTTGTGCGTGGAGCTGCCCGCAAGGAGGCATGGCGGATTGTTAGGCGAGGTTGAGTGCATTATGCGGCGCACTCAGGCATCCAACGTAACCGGCCGTTACCGATCCTCTTTCGGCCGCTTTGGTCCGCTTAAGGCGCTACACACGCTGGGTGTGGGGTTAGGTTGGCTGTGAGGGGATGTCCGAACGCCATCTTCAATCACGCCTCGACTTCAAGCTCAATCGAACCGCTGCTCTTACTGAGTGGCACCAATTATTGAGCGCATAGGTTCAGGCTGCGCTAGCAATCTGATGCGAGTTCTCATTCGTCTGACAGCACCGACAAAAGGGATAGATGACCACAGTTATTGAACTGCCAACGCCACCAGTAACAGACCTGCGACTTGCTAAATGATATTTACACCGTATAGATATGTTGCATGTATTTGGTCCGTATCCTTCTGGTCATGCTATTGACGTTTTCCACCTCG
>Ga0181596_10001818_pt1 | contig 21082 bp, 20 predicted proteins | sample 041ome_6_FD_148655 | JGI IMG/M metagenome (GOLD analysis project Ga0181596, IMG submission 148655) | Coastal salt marsh microbial communities from the Groves Creek Marsh, Skidaway Island, Georgia - 041402US metaG (spades assembly) | ecosystem: Environmental > Aquatic > Marine > Intertidal zone... | reverse complement strand
ATAAGTTTGCTATATCGTTTGCGATACTTGTAGTAGTACTAATATACAGACCAAACGGAATATTTAAGGGGAAAGTTATTTGAGAAATAATCTTGATGTAAAAATTGCTTTTGGAGCCATGGCACTGTTGCTTATTATGGTCGGTTTTATGCAATCTTGGGGTGTCGCTCTAGCTATTCTCAATCTTTGCTTAATTTCTGCAGTAATGTCGATGGGTGTTAATATTCAATGGGGATACTCAGGGCTAATTAATTTTGGAGTTATGGGTTTTTTAGCAATTGGTGGACTTGCTACAATAGTTGTTTCCATGCCACCTGTAACTGAGGCTTGGTCTGCAGGTGGTTTTGGAATTATACTATCTGGTCTTATTTTATTTATCTTAATTGCTGGTATTTTTTACGTTCATCGGAAATTCCATTCGAAATATAAAAACTATTTATTATTCTTTTTAGTTATTTCAGTAATACCAATCATGAAACTAGTTGCAGGACCATCAATTTCTGCAATCGAGTCCATTGATGCTGCAACTAGTGGTTTTTTAGGTGGTTTTGACCTCCCAATAATCTTCTCATGGTTTGTTGGAGCTTTTTTTGCCGCAATAATTGCATTCGTGATAGGTAAAGTCTGTTTAGACCTCAGATCAGATTATCTTGCAATTTCGACACTGTTAATATCTGGAATTGTTGTGTCATTTGTAAAACATGAAGAGTGGCTTACAAGGGGTGTAAAGAATGTTACTGGACTCAAAAGGCCAGCCCCATTCGAGGTGGACTTGCAAAATTCAGAGTGGTTCATAAATTTGATTTCATACTTGTTTAAGGGAAGACTGTCAAAAATTATAGATTTTGATGAGAAAGTTACACTATTAAATGAGTTAGTGATGACTTCATCTAGTATTTTTGTAAAATTATGCTTTAGTCTAATTTTCTCCATAGTATTGATTACTCTATTAGTATTTTCAGAGAAAGCGCTTAGATCACCATGGGGTAGAATGATGAGAGCCATACGTGATAATGAAGACGCTGCAAAAGCTATGGGTAAAAATGTAGTAAAAAGACATCTACATATATTTATGATTGGATCTGCTATCATAGGTTTTTCAGGTGCAATGTTAGTTACATATGATGGACTCTTCACACCAGCAAGCTACCAGCCATTAAGGTATACCTTCATAATTTGGGTTATGGTTCTACTCGGTGGAACAGGAAATAATTATGGAGCTATAATTGGAGCGTTTGTAGTTTGGTTTATTTGGATTGAGTCAGCACCATTTGCATTATTTGTGATTAATATATTGATGAGCGGAATTGATAATACAAATCAACTCAAAATGCATCTAATTGATAGCATCCCTTATTTTAGATATTTAATGATGGGACTTGGTTTACTGGTTGTTATGAGATACAGACCAAAAGGCTTATTGCCAGAAAAGATTATTAAAAACTAAATTATCACCCCACATAATAATGTGGGGTGATATTAGCTTACCTATCTAGCGCCTACATTAACGAATTTACCGTCAACATAGCCCTTTTCTAGGAATTGACCGAATGCTTCACCAACTTCAGTGAAGTTAACATCACTTGCGCCCTGATAATTAATTGAATTACCAGCTTGCAATAATCTAAGTCCTTTAGCAAGTTCACCTGCATAAATTTTAGGACCTGATCCGTTAGCAATTTTTTGAATGTTATCAGCGATACTTCTTCCATCAAGTGATCCTTTACAACCACTGATATCACAGTCTCCTGCCTGCATTGCAAGCATTAGTAGTGCTGCTGCATCGTATGACTCACCAACATAAACGCCATTTGGATCTACACCATTGGCTGATGCATATGCTTGGAATTTTTTGAAAGACTCACCAAGAGATCCTGGAGTAGAACCCCAAGAACCATTTAGTTCATCACCAAAAGCTTCTTCAAGTGAAGTTCCGATCATACCGTCGCCAAGAGCAAACTGATCAAATGAGCCTGAATCCAAAGCGCCACGAATAATTTGATTACCACCTTGATCAATATACCCTAGTACTGCTAGCGCATCACCCCCTGCAGCTGATAAAACACCTACCTCTGCACTGTAGTCTGCTTTATCACCTTCATGAGCTATTTTTGCAGTTACTTCTATTCCAGCTGCTTGAACTGCTGCTTCAAAAACATCTGCTAAACCAACACCGTAGTCAGTATTAACATAAGTTATAGCAATACTTTTTACACCTTTATCAGCAGTGATTGCTGCTAATACTTGACCACCTCTTGCATCAGATGGAGCAGTTCTATAGAACAAACCATCGTCAGGTTCAGTTGTTAAAGATGGCGAAGTCGCTGCTGGTGATATGTTAGGAATACCATTTGGCATACCGACATTTTGTGTTACTGCTTTTGTAACACCTGAGCAGTCAGGTCCAAATATAGCAACAACACCCTCTGCTAATGCTGCTTCAGCTGCTGTTACAGCCGCTGCTGAGTCAATACATGTAGCATCACCTTTTACAAGAGTGATAGTTGATCCATCAAGTAGCTCTCCAGATGCATTTACTTCATTAAAAGCAAGTTCAGCACCATCCACCATATCCGGTACGAGTGACTCGAGTGGACCAGTGAAACTCATAATCATACCAACCTTTATTTCATCAGCTTGAGCTGTGCCAAAACCGAATGTAACAAGGGCAAGTACAGACATAAAAATTCTTAACATTTTATTCTCCCTTTAAAATAGTTAACGATTTATTAAATATTAAAATTGATGAAATATCAATAGATTATAGCAGTTTTATGATTGACTACTTTATACATATCATGAGAGGTCTATATTTGGTGGGCCCGGTAGGACTCGAACCTACGACCAATTGATTAAGAGTCAACTGCTCTACCAACTGAGCTACGGGCCCTGAACTAGATTATTTATTTCGCTCTTTTACTATTAAGAGTCGATTTAAAGCGCTGATATAAGCACGTGCAGATGCAACTAATGTATCAGTATCCGCCCCTCTTCCAGTTGAAGAAACACCACCATCTTCTAATCGAACACTTACTTCAGCTTGCGCATCCGTGCCTTCTGTAACAGCTTGCACTTGATAAAGTGGTAATGTTGCTTTATGCGGGAAGATGGCTTTTATACAATTAAAAATCGCATCTACAGGGCCATCGCCCGTTGATTTATTATGTATAATTTTACCATCAACTTCCATCTCGAGCTCTGCACTTTGTGGACCCTGTGTTCCAGCATGAACGATGAGAGACTTAAACTTTAATCTGTCACTTGTACTTGAAATCTCATCATCTACAAGAGCCATTATATCTTCATCATAAATATTTTTTTTCTTATCAGCCAGAGCTTTAAAACGTTCAAAAGCATCCTGAAACGCATTATCTCCCAATACATAACCTAAATCAGCCAACTTTTCTTTAAACGCATGTCTACCAGAATGTTTACCCATCACAAGAGAAGACTCTTTCAGTCCAATACTTTCAGGACTCATAATCTCATATGTTTGGCTATTTTTGAGCATACCATCTTGGTGAATACCAGATTCATGCGCAAATGCATTCTTTCCAACAATAGCTTTATTATACTGTACAGGAAATGAGGTGATTGCAGACACTAATTTGGATGCTCTAAGAATCTTTGAAGTATCTATACTTGTTGAATAAGGTAATGCGTCTGATCTTGTGTTGATAGCCATTACAACTTCTTCAAGAGCTGCATTACCAGCTCTCTCACCAAGGCCATTTATAGTGCACTCGATTTGTCTGGCTCCAGCCTCAACCCCAGCAAGTGAATTAGCCACAGCCAAACCAAGATCATTATGACAATGGGTAGAGAAAATTACTTTATCAGCACCAGGCACCTTCTCAATCAGAGTCTTTATGAGGTTATTAAATTCTCTTGGAATTGCATACCCAACTGTATCAGGTATATTAATTGTTGTGGCACCATTCTTGATTGCAACTTCTACACATTTACATAAGAAATCAACTGGAGTTCGTGTCGCATCCATTCCAGACCACTCCACATCTTCAACAAGATTTCTTGCCTGAGTAACTGTTTTTTGGATTATTTCAAGAACTTCCTCTTCATTTTTCTTCATTTGATGCTGCAGATGTATAGGCGAAGTAGATACAAATGTATGTATACGACCTCTTTTTGCTTTTGATACAGCTTCACCAGCTCTGTTAATATCTTCGGGAATGGCCCTTGCAAGACCTGCAATGATAGAATTTTTTGATCTCTCAGCAATTTTTGATACAGCCTCAAAATCACCATTTGATGCAATAGGAAAGCCAGCTTCAATAATATCAACACCCATCTCATCCAGCAATTCTGCAACTTGAAGCTTTTCATCAAGTGTCATCGTAGCACCTGGTGATTGCTCACCATCACGAAGTGTGGTATCGAAAATTCTAATATGGTTTCCGTCTGCACTCATTTGCTAATTAATTCTTTTCTTTATCAACTAACTTTCCAGCTTTAATCCATGGCATTAAATCACGTAACTTTTCACCCACCTCTTCTACAGGATGCGCATCGTTTAATTTACGGATTGCTTTGAATGTCGGTTGACCAGCTTTACATTCATTCATCCAATTTGTAACAAATTTACCAGTTTGAATATCATTCAATATCCTTTTCATTTCAGCTTTGGTTTCATCAGTTATCAACCTTGGTCCAGATTGATATTCACCATACTCTGCAGTATTTGAAATAGAATAGTTCATATTTGCAATACCGCCCTCATATATAAGGTCAACAATTAATTTAACTTCGTGCAAACACTCAAAATAAGCCATTTCAGGTGCATACCCTGCTTCAGTTAATGTTTCAAATCCAGCTCTTATTAGTTCAACAAGACCGCCACATAGGACAGCTTGTTCACCAAATAGGTCAGTTTCACATTCTTCTTTGAAAGTAGTTTCAATAATACCAGAACGACCACCCCCAATACCACTTGCATAGGATAATGCAATATCATGTGCATTACCTGATGAGTCTTGATGAACTGCCATTAAACATGGAACCCCACCGCCTTTTTGAAACTCTCCACGAACTGTATGACCAGGGCCTTTAGGCGCAACCATAATGACATCTAATTCTTTTGATGGCTCGATAAGACCAAAATGTATCGTAAGACCGTGAGCGAATGCTATAGCTGTTCCTGGCTTAATATGATCTCGGATATGGTCTTTATATATATCTGGTTGTATTTCATCCGGCGCACACATCATGATCATATCCGCCCAAGCAGCAAGTTCTGATACAGACATTACTCTTAAACCATTATCTTTTGCCTTTTTTGCAGAGGATGAACCCTCTCTTAACCCGATAGCAATTTCAGTTATTCCAGAGTCTTTAAGGTTTAGAGCATGAGCATGCCCTTGACTACCGAATCCAATGATGCCTACCTTTTTACTTTTTATTAGGCCTAAGTCAGCGTCTGTATCGTAATAAACTCTCATATTAATTTCCCTATTTCTTATTATTAAAATTTCTAAATTAAACTCTTATTCTAAAGACTTATTCTAAAGATTTATAATGCATCTTTATTCAAAAGAAAATAAATTAAGTGTTATCCGCTCCTCTTTTAAGCGCTGCAACACCCGTTCGTGAAACTTCTGTTAAACCCACGCTTGACATTAAGTTAATAAAACGATCAATTTCACGGGTTCTGCCTGTTATTTGAAAAATAAAACTATCTAAGCTTGCATCTACTGTTTGTGCATCAAATGCTTCTGCTAGACGCAATGCTTCAAGTCTCTTATTACCTGTTCCCTTTACTTTTATAAGAGCAAGTTCTCTCTCAAGAGCTCCGTACTGTCCATATTGAGCTGTTAAATCACTAACTCTGTGAACAGGAACTAATCTATCAACTTGAACCTTAATTTTTTCTATGACACTTGGTGAGCCTGATGTCACAAGTGTTATCCGGGATAATTGGTTCTTACTTTCTGTTTCTGAAACTGTAAGTGAATCAATATTAAAACCACGTGCTGCGAATAGCCCAATCACCCTCGCAAGCACACCAGGTTCATCATCAACAATAATTGATAGTGTATGCTTTTCTTCATTTTCATTCACTTTGACAATGTCATAAGTTGAGGCAGGATTTTTTTCATTCATAATTCACACTTTCGTTTTAGTTTATACCATTATTTTTCCATCATCATCGATGGCATTTGATACTTGTTCATCTGAAACATCTTCACCAAGTAACATATCATTATGAGCTTTTCCTGATGGAATCATAGGAAAACAATTCTCAAGATTTGCGACCTGACAATCCATAATTACTGGACCCGGTGTCTCTATCATTTTTATGATTGCATCATCAAGATCCTTTGGTTTTTTTGCAAGAATACCTGTAGCACCATAAGCCTCAGCAAGCTTTACGAAATCAGGAAGTGACTCAGAATAACTTTCTGAAATTCTGTTCCCATGAAGAAGCTGTTGCCATTGTCTTACCATACCCATATAGCTGTTGTTTAATATAAAAATTTTAGTATTCAACCTGTATTGAACTGCTGTAGATAGTTCTTGAATATTCATCAAGATTGATGCATCACCCGCAATATCTATAACTAAGGATTCAGGATGCGCAACTTGCACTCCATTTGCCGCAGGAAAGCCATAACCCATTGTTCCAAGTCCTCCAGATGTTAACCATCTATTGGGTTCATCGAATTTATAGAATTGAGCTGCCCACATTTGGTGTTGCCCAACTTCGGTTGTTATGTATGTATCTTTGTCTTTTGTGAGTTCGTAAAGACGTTCAATTGCATATTGTGGCATAATTATATCAGAGTTTGCTTTATATTTAAGACAATTGACGGTCTTCCAGGTATCAATTTGCTCCCACCATTTTTGATATGTCGGAAACTTTTCAACATTACGATCTTTTATAATTTTTAAAGCCTCATTAAGAAATTTGTGGCAATCTGCAAGTATAGCAAGATCTACATCCACATTTTTATTTATTGAAGTCGCATCAATATCAATATGCACTTTCTTGGAATTTGGTGAAAATTGATCTATTTTTCCAGTAATCCTATCGTCAAACCTTGCACCCAAGCAAATCATTAAGTCACAGTCATGCATAGCCATATTCGCTTCGTATGTTCCATGCATTCCTAACATGCCTAGCCAATTTTTTCCTGAGCCGGGATATGCACCCAATCCCATTAGTGTTGAAGTAATTGGTATATTGGTCTTTTCAACGAATTTATTTAATAATTTTGAGGCATTTGGACCTGAATTTATCACACCACCTCCAGTGTAGAGGATTGGTTTTTTTGATCTTTGGATCATTTCAACTACTTTACCAACTGCTTTATGATCCACTGAAGTTGGCGGAGTATAAGTTTTATGAGTGATTTTTGATAAATTTTCATAATCACCTTCAGCAAACTGAATATCTTTTGGAATATCAATCAACACTGGACCTGGTCTACCTGATCTTGCGACGTAAAAGGCTTCATGCATAATCCTTGGTAGATCTCTAATATCTTTAACTAACCAATTATGCTTTGTGCATGCCCTAGTTATACCAACTGTATCGGCTTCCTGAAATGCGTCAGTTCCAATTAGATGTGTTGGCACCTGTCCACTAATACAAACTATTGGAATTGAGTCTAATAAAGCATCTGTTAGTCCAGTCACAGCATTTGTAGCTCCTGGACCTGATGTCACTATAAGAACACCAACTTTTCCTGTTGAACGTGCATAACCTTCTGCGGCATGAGCAGCTCCTTGTTCATGCCTTACAAGAATATGCTTAACTTCTTCTTGCTGAAATATAGCATCATAAATTGGCAGAACAGCTCCACCTGGATAACCAAATACAGTATCAACGCCTTGATCCGCAATTGCTTGAATTACTATTTCTGCACCACTAATATTTTTTCCCATTATACAAAAACCCAGTTAAATTTTTTTCAATATCCAAAAAAAACATTACTTAAAAATAAAAAAGGGGCGTTTGCCCCTATAAAAGTATCACCATCATGAGTCCAAAGTGAACTCAGGTGATACATAAGACGACCAGCAGTTTATTATTTAAGTAAATCATTAATTTTCCAAATTAAACATATATAATATATTACAAAAAAAAAATTAATCAATTTTTTTGTTTCTGCTCAAAGAAAATATTTAGGTTCATCAATCCATTCCCAATCTATCATTTTTCTTCTAGCCCATGTCAGTTGTCTTTTTACATATTTTTTTGTATTTGTAATAATTCTATCATTAAGTATTTCAATAGAAATTTCTCCGTCTAGATAAGCAATGGTATCCTTTACACCAATTGCTTTCATAACGGGGTATGAGTTTGATATTTTTTGACTACTCAATAGCTTTATTTCCTCATAAAGTAGCTTATTATCTATAATTTCTTTGGTTCTATTTATTATGTTGTTATTAATAACATCTCTTGGTGGGCAGAGATAAATCATTTTTGACAAAGATTTATTTATGATTGTTTTGCCAGGTAACGCTTGCCAGTCTTTAATTGATTTACCTGTATCATCAAAAACTTCTAATGCGCGAATAATTCTGGTCGTATCTGTTGAATTAGTTATGGCTGCAGACTTTGGGTCTAACTCTTTAAGTTTATGAAATAATGCCTCCGTACCTTTTTGCTTTTTTATATCCTCCCATTTTGATCTAGTTTTAGCACTAATCTGAGGTATTTCAGAAATTTCGCCAAATAAACCTGAAAAATACAATCCTGTTCCGCCTACAATTACAGGAGTCTTATCAATTTTATTTAAAAAATTTATTAGAGGCTCAATATCGCCAACCCATTCACCAACTGAATATCGTATTTTTGGATCAATATACCCGTATAGAAAATGCGGAATCATGTCCATATCCCTATTTGATGGTCTTGCTGTGATTAATGAAATTGTATTATATATTTGCATAGAGTCAGCATTGATTACAACTCCGCCAATTTTTGCTGCAATATCCATTGCTAATTTTGATTTACCAGATGCTGTTGGACCTGATATAAGAATTGAGTTATAATTTGACATCTACCGTGATCTCTTAATTAATGAAAAAATGAAAAAAGTACTTACCATTGTATCTAATGAAAATAATATAATATCAAATAATAGTTTTGAAGCAATTCAAGACTTGATAAGCACAAAGACAACAAATACATGGTTAAAAAGGGAGTTGGCGTGTGACCTACACTTTGAAGATAAAACAGCAAAAATAGATCCAAACTTATTCATATACCTTGATCAAAACAAGTTTGATTGGGCAATTCAGGAAACTCTGAATAGAAATAAAAAACTTTTCCTATCTGATATGGACTCAACAATCATCAAACAAGAATGTATCGATGAATTGGCTCATTATGCTGGTGTGCGCGAAGAGGTTAGTCTAATTACAGAAAAATCAATGAATGGTGAGATAAGTTTCACAGAAGCATTTGTTGAAAGAGTAGGTCTATTAAAGGGTATGGATGTAAATGTGCTAGATAAAGTTTACTTAAATATTGAGCTCAATGATGGAGCCGAAATACTTCTTAAAAATCTTTGTAAGCGGGATATACATACAGTCCTTGTATCAGGTGGCTTTACATACTTTACTGATAAATTATCAAAGAAACTTGGCTTTAGTGAGAACTATGCGAATAAGCTTGAAATTCTAGACAACATAATCACTGGAAAGATTTTACCCCCAGTCATAGATGGTAAAGCAAAAAGAGATATCTTAGATAAGATCACTCAAAAGTTGAATATTAATAGACATGATGTGGTTTCTGTTGGTGATGGTGCAAACGATGTTGAGATGATTAGTAATTCAGCACTTGGCGTTTCATATTATGGAAAAAATATATTAAAAAGTAGAGCAAACGCACAGATTAACAATACAAATCTATCAAGCATCTTATTTTTTATCGGCCTAAAAGAGGCCGATATTATATATTAGTCGTTCGATACTTTTATTGGAAAAACTCTTATCATATTTTGACCGCGTATGGCTTTAATGAGCATTAGGTCTCTATCAGCTCTACGGTATTTTTCTATGATTCTTACAAATTGATCCACACTATACAAGTCTTGCTCATTTATAATATTTATAAGATCTCCTTCACGAAGCCCCCTTCTAAAAGCATCTGATTGTGTATCAATTTCTGTTACAACTAGTCCCTTTTGCTTATCATTCAAATTATATTTATTTGATAAATCATTTGAAAGTGTACTTAAAGAAAATCCTAGATCTAAGCTTGTTGAGCTGTTTGTATTTGTATCTGAGTCATCTTCGATTGATGCAATTATGTCACCTTCATTAAGCCTATCAATGACAACATACTTTGTTATAGACTTATTATTCCTCCAAACTTCAACTTTTACTTTTTTCCCAATTTTTGTTTCAGCAACAATTCTGGGTAATTCTCTCATTGTGTCAATAGGTTGATTATCAAAATTAAGAATCACATCACCGGATTTAATACCTGCTGGCTTAGCTGGACCACTTTCATCAACTGCAACAACCAAGGCACCCCTCGATTCATCTAATCCTAAGCTTTGTGCGATATCATCTGATACCTCTTGAATTCGAACACCTAACCATCCGCGTCTAGTTTCTCCATATTCAATAAGTTGATCTATGACAGATATTGCTGTCTTAGAAGGAATAGCGAATCCAATACCAACTGAGCCACCTGTAGTTGATATAATTGCAGAGTTTATGCCAACAACTTTACCATCAGCACTGAATAGTGGCCCACCACTATTACCTCTGTTGATTGCTGCATCTGTTTGGATAAAGTTATCATATGGACCTGATCTTATATCTCTGTTTTTGGCTGATACAATACCTGCTGTGACAGTTCCACCTAATCCAAAAGGGTTCCCTATAGCCATAACCCATTCACCCACTTTTATACTATCTGAGTCACCAAATTCTAAAGCTAACAATTCTTGACCTGGCTCTGGATCAATTCTGAGCACTGCTAAATCTGTTTTAGTATCTTTACCTAAGAGCTCAGCTGGTAAAACAATTCCATTTGAAAATATTACATCTATTTCGTCTGCATTTTGTATTACATGAGCATTTGTTAAAATGATTCCTTCACCATCTATTACAAAACCTGAGCCCAAAGAACTGGGCACTTGCTGCTGCTGTGAGTTTTTATTTTTTTCATACCAATCCCTAAAAACATCAGGAATTTCATTAGGATCTAGTCCTTGAAACATTTCATTATTGTTGACAGTCTGCTTTGTTGAAATATTTACAACCGAGTCAGCATACTTACTAGCTATCTCCGAAAAATCTGGGTAGGCTTTAGCACCTACTGGAAAAGTTAATAAAAAAGTGAAAATTATTATATAAAGTAATGATTGCTTGTGGGTAAACATTTTATAATTAATCCTTTCAGAGATATTTTATAACTAAAAATATTAAAAGATTTTGTCAAAATTATGTTCTCATACTATCCATATCAATAATACGCCGACAGAGACCATAACCAAACCAAATACTCTGAGATTATTAGTGTCCATTGACATTAACGTTGATAGCATCTTTTTTGTTTGTTCAGGAAAAAATGCATAAATTGAACCTTCAAACAATAAGAAAATTGCAAGTGCAAGAACAAATATTTCCATTATTTATTTGAGCCAAGCGGGTCTTTAAAATAGGTAAAGAAGTCAGTATCAGGTGAAATAACTAATCTTGTATCACCAGATTTAAGACTCTCTTCATAAGCGACCATTGATCTATAAAATTTAAAAAACTCTGGATCCTGTCCATAAGATTCAGCATAGATTTTATTTCTTCCAGCATCACCTTCACCACGAGTAATTTCAGATATTTTATTTGCTTCTGCTATAATTATCTTCGCTTCTTTGTCAGATCTTGATGTGATAATTTTGGCTTGCTCTTGACCTCTAGCCCTTATATCATTTGCCTCTTTTGTTCTTGCTGTTTGCATTCGCATGTAAACGGCTTGACTGTTTGCCTCTGGTAGATCAGCACGTCTGATACGCACATCAACTATTGACATTCCAAGAGCAGCAGCTTCATTATTCACTTGCTCAGTTATCCTTTTCATAAGCTCAGGACGCTTATCTCTTACAATTTCTTCAAATGTGGATTCACCTAATACCCTACGAACAGCAGAATTTAGAATTTGGGAGAGTCTTGCATTTGCTCTAGCTGATGACTGTACAGATTGATAATATTTTAATGCATCTGTTATTTTGTATCTAGAATATGCGTCAACGACCAGTCTTTTCTGATCAGATGCAATTACCTCTTGTGATTCAGAGTCCAAGTCTAAAATTCTCTTATCTATATAAACTGCATCATCTGCAATTGGCAATTTGAAGTGTAAGCCTGGTTCTGTTACGATTCTAATTGCTTCACCAAACCTGAGTATTAATGCTTGTTGTGTTTGATGCACTGTAAATGCAGCACTGAGAAATACAAAAGCAGAAGCGATGACTAAAATTATAAGTCCCGTTATTCCAATTTTCTTAATCATTGATTTGCCCCATTATCTTGTTTCTTTTGCAATTGATCTAAAGGTAAATATGGAACAACATTTGAACTTTCACCACTTTGATCAATGATTATCTTGTCCATTCCACCATAAACTCTCTCGATTGTTTCTAAATACATACGACCTCTTGTAACTTCAGGTGCTTTCTTATATTCTTCATATATTGAATTAAATCTTGAAGCTTGACCTTCCGCATCAGCAATAACTGAATTTCTGTAAGCTTCTGCAGCTTCTATTAATTGAGCAGCCTCTCCTCTTGCGGCTGGAATGATCCTATTTGAATATGCTTCAGCTTCATTTCTCAATCTCTCCTGATCAGCTCGTGCAGCTTGAACATCTCTGAATGCATCAATGACCGCAGCAGGTGGATCTACCTTTTGAAGTTGAACCCGTCTTATCAAGATACCTGCACCATACTCGTCCAGTGTTTTCTGCATCAAGTCTCGAACTGCTGATTCATTTCTTTCTCTTCCTTGTGTGAGGATTTGTTCAAGATCTGCGCCGCCAACTATTTCTCTCATAGCACTTTCTGCAACTGCCTTAACAGTAGACTCTTGATTTTCAATGTTGAATAAGAAATCAGCTGCATCATTAATTACCCATTGAACTGAGAAGTCCACATCAACAATATTTTCATCGCCTGTTAGCATTAGACTTTCCTCAGGAACATCTCTACCAACCGTACCTCTTCCAATCGCAGCCTGACTTGATGTCCTTACTCCAACTTCTACTTGATTTTCTCTTGTAACTTTAGGCTTTATAACTGTTTCAATTGGAAATGGAAGATGGTAGTGAAGACCATCTGGAGTTGAACGAATGTATTCACCAAAACGGAGCACTATACCTTGCTCATCAGGTTGCACTCTATATACACCTGTTGCACCCCAAATTGCTAAAGCAATTAATATGATTAATCCCCAGTTCTTTTTACTTACTTTTCCATTTGGTGATTTTGGCGAAAATCTACCAAAGCTATTTTTTAAATTAGTGATTAATTTATCTAAATCATTATTATCAAAATTACCACCGCTTGGTCCTTTGCCCCATGGACCGTTATTGTTGTTGTTGTCCCATGACATTAGTAGTTTTCCTCTTGAATTATTACAGGTCACCCTATTATAAGATAGTAACTCTGTAAATTAATTTAAAGTCTTTCAACAAAAATAGATCTAAATAAATATTTCTATTTTTTTTCATATAAAACAAAAGAAAATGGAATTATATCATTTTCAGAATTATGTATATCTCTGCTGACCTCTACCCAATCGTCACTTCTCAATTCTTCAAAGAACACATCTCCTGCATATTCAGCATGGATTTCTGTAATATATATTCTGTTTACAAATTCCATCGATTGCTTAAAAATTTGAGCCCCACCGATAATAAATATTTCTTTTTGTTCGGTTGCCTCAGTTTTATAAAAATTTTGTGCTTCCAAAATTGCAGTTTCTAAATTATTTACTACCAAACAGTTCTCAATTGTAAGATCAACATTTGTTGTAATGACTATATTTAATCTTTCAGGTAGCGGCTTCCCAATTGACTCAAATGTCTTTCTTCCCATGATTATAGGTTTGCCAGTAGTTATTGCTTTGAAGTACTTAAGATCATCAGGTATGTGCCAAGGTAATTGACCATTTATACCAATAGCTCTATTTGCGGAGTGTGCAACAATTAGTGAAATTAACATTATACGGCAACTTTTGCTTTAATGTGCGGATGAGACTGATAATCAATTATTTTGATATCTTCATATTGGAAATCAAATAAATTATTTACACTACTATTTAGCTCTATCTTTGGTAAATTCATCGGTTTTCTTTGGAGTTGTAATTTAACTTGCTCAACATGGTTTGTATATATATGTGCGTCACCGAAAGTATGAACAAAATCACCAACATTTAAATTGGATACATGCGCAATCATGTGTGTTAAAAGTGCATAAGATGCAATATTAAATGGCACCCCCAGAAATACATCTGCTGACCTCTGGTATAAGTGGCAACTCAGCTTATTATTTGATACATAAAACTGAAATAAACAATGACAAGGAGGAAGTGCCATATTTTCTACATCGCTAACATTCCATGCAGATATAATATGACGCCTTGAGTCTGGATTTTCTCTAATATTTATTAATAAATTTGAAATTTGATCAATAGTTTCATTGTTAGGTGCAGACCATGAACGCCATTGCTTGCCATACACAGGACCTAAATCTCCATTATTATCTGCCCATTCATTCCATATCGATACGCCATTATCATTTAAGTATCTGATATTCGTATCGCCAGATAAAAACCATAGTAATTCATAGACTATTGACCTAATATGCAGCTTTTTCGTTGTTACCAATGGGAACCCTCTTGATAAATCAAAACGCATCTGGTAACCAAATATTGATAAGGTACCGGTACCTGTTCTATCGTTTTTACTCTCACCGTTTTGTAAAACATGGTCCAAAAGTTCTAAATATTCTATCATCTGTAAATTATGACTGATTCATTGCGCTATATGAAGTGAGAAATAATTTTATTATAGACTTTCTTTAGATGTTAATTAGCATTATTATAATAGAGCTTTCGAGCTATGGTAATAAATTGGCGTCAAAATAAACTTATCGGACCCGGGGGCGGTACCCGGCGCCTCCACCATAAATACATTAAAGGTAATAGGATGCAAAAAATAAAGGATATTATTAAAATCACTATTGGATTAGAAGTAATTGTTATTTTGGCGTTCTTATGTGTTCTTATGCTCCAAGAAATGGAACTAAAAGATATTTCCATAGAAGCTTGGTAAGAAAAATTAGAGCAAATCAAATAGTGTATTTATGATGGGGGCGAAATAGGATCGACGAGAGCGTAAAAGGCTACCTTTTACTCGGTATAGTACCACCGTTATCGGGCTAAACTTATAGTTGCAAATGACAACTATGCTCCGGTCGCAGTAGCTGCATAGTCAGCTTGAGCACCGAAACTTAAGCCCTTGTCTCTAGCAAGCCAAGGCGGGGTGTGGGGGCACCTGGCAACAGAACGCCCCTTTTTTACCTCCACCCAATAATTACATCAAAGTTATTTTTTCTTATGGTCAATGAGCAGAATTTATCAATTTTTTCACTGATTAAGAAAAATATGTGATTTAAATTTAAGAAATTTTGTTTAATAATTAAAACAATTTCGATGGTGTAGCACATGAATTCTGATTTGATCGGTTATAATAAACTAATGAGTAAAGCAATGATTAATGTTATCATTGACGTTTTATCATTTATCAAAGACAGTAATCATATCCCAGGGGAACATCATCTTTACATAACATTCAGTACGAAAAAAGAAGATGTAATTATCCCTGCAAAATTAAAAGAAAAATTCCCAGATAAAATGACTATAGTGCTTCAACATCAATTCCAAGATCTCGAAATAAAAGAAAATCATTTTTCAGTAACACTTCATTTTGACAATACACCTGAGAAAATTACTATTCCATATGGAGCCATTACAAGCTTTTTTGATCCAGCAGTTAATTTTGGAATTGATTTTCTTGCACAAAATGAAGTAACTACAGGCACAAAAAACAAAAATGATGAGAACAAAACAAATATAGGCAACAGAGAAACATCTATGCAAAAAAAAAGAATAACACCTGAGAACAAAAGATCCGCAGAAATCGTTTCTTTGAGTGAATTTAAAAAATGAATGAAATTATGAGGCAAAAATGAAAAAAAGAATTGAAACCGATACCTTTGGTGAAATAGAAGTTGATAACGATAGGTATTGGGGAGCGCAGTCACAAAGATCCATCCAAAACTTTAAAATTGGCTGGGAAAAGCAACCAAGCTCAATAATAAAAGCTTTGGGTGTAGTAAAAGCTGCAGCTGCAAAAGTGAATATGGATTATGGAAAACTGGACAAAACTATTGGACGAAATATCATAAAAGCAGCACAGGAAGTCATTGATGGCAAACTGAATGATCACTTTCCACTCGTTGTTTGGCAAACGGGATCAGGTACTCAATCTAACATGAATGCAAATGAGGTGATATCCAACAGAGCAATAGAAATAATGGGAGGTAAAATTGGATCAAAATCCCCTGTGCACCCAAATGACCATTGCAATATGTCTCAGTCATCGAATGATACATACCCAACAGCAATGCATATTGCATGTGCTACAGAGATAATTGATCAACTCATACCCAATCTAAGATCATTCGTGAAAAAATTAGATGAAAAATCAAAAAAATGGAATGATATCATTAAAATTGGTCGAACACACACACAAGACGCAACACCATTAACTTTGGGTCAAGAGTTCTCAGGCTATGCAAAACAAATTGAATTTGGAATAGAGAGAATTGAAAATACATTGCCAAGGTTAATGGAACTTGCGCAGGGTGGTACGGCTGTTGGCACAGGTTTAAATGCACCAAAAGATTTTGGTGAAAAGATAGCAAGAGAAATATCTAAGTTAACAAATAAGAATTTTACAACTGCTCCAAATAAATTCGAAGCATTATCGGCGCATGATGCGATGATTATGTCTCATGGTGCTATTAATACTGTGGCTGCATCGCTATTCAAAATCGCCAACGATATAAGATTTCTTGGAAGTGGTCCACGTGCTGGCCTAGGTGAATTGTCATTGCCAGAAAATGAACCAGGCTCATCCATCATGCCTGGAAAAGTAAACCCAACACAATGTGAATCATTAACACAAGTTTGTATCCACATTTTTGGAAATAATACTGGAATTTCCATGGCTGGCAGTCAAGGACATTTCCAATTAAACGTATATAATCCCATGATGGCTTACAATTTTCTTCAATCAGTAAAATTAATGTCTGACGCAGTTAAATCATTTGAAATAAATTGTTTAGATGGTCTTGAGCCACGGGAAGACAATATAAAAGCAAATGTTGATAGATCTCTTATGCTAGTTACCGCTTTAGCTCCTAATATTGGCTACGATAAAGCCGCGGAACTTGCAAAAAAAGCACACAAAAATAATACTACTCTTAAAGAAGAAGCAATAAAATCTGGATATATAGATGAAGAAAGCTTTGATAAATTGGTTGATCCTAAAAAAATGATTTGAATCAATGAAAAAGCGGTCAATAAGTATAGCAGGGCATCGGACAAGTATTGCTCTAGAGGATGAATTCTGGATTTTGGTTCAAAAAATATCCGTTGAAATGAATTTATCTATCCCCAAATTGCTTGAGTTAATTGAAAACCAAAAGAAAAGTGATAATTTAGCATCTGCAATTAGATTATATGTGTTAGATTATTCCACAAAAAACAGAAATTAGTTGGTTAATTCAATTTATATAACTCAAATTACATAACAATAGTATAGGTATAATTTATTATGAACACTGATTATCTATCCTATCTCAATGAACAACAGAAAGCTGCTGTCCTCCATACTGAAGGCCCTCTATTAATACTCGCGGGAGCCGGCACAGGTAAAACAAGCGTCTTAACTTCAAGACTTGCACACATTATTAACAAAAAACTAGCGTTTCCAAATAATATTTTAGCAGTTACTTTTACAAACAAAGCTGCAAAAGAGATGCAACTCAGAATTGGAAATATCATTGGTAAAGCGGTTGAAGGTATGAATTGGCTTGGTACATTTCATTCTATTGGAACAAAGTTACTAAGAATGCATGCAGAACTGGTTGATTTAAAAAGTGACTTTACAATTTTAGATACCGATGACCAACTAAAAGTTATAAAAGAAGTTATTAAACTTCTAGACATTGATGAAAAGCAATTTCCTCCGAGGTTATTTCTTTCATTTATTGATCAATGCAAGAATAAGGGACTTACACCAGAAAGGGTTAAAACTGAAATAGACCTAGATTTTATCCATGAAAAAAGCATAGAAGTATATAAAAATTACCAACAAAGGTTAAAGACACTAAATTCCGCTGATTTCGGAGATTTATTGATGTTACCTTTACAAATTTTAATAAAAAATGAAGAAATACTTGATAAGTTTCAATCAACTTTTAAGTATATCCTAGTCGATGAGTATCAGGATACAAATACAGTTCAGTATCAACTACTCAGAATTTTATCCCAGAAAAATAGAAATATTGCATGTGTCGGTGATGATGACCAATCTATATATGGTTGGAGAGGAGCTGATGTAAATAATATATTAAACTTTGAAAAAGATTTTTATGGATCAAAAATAATCCGGCTTGAAAAAAACTATAGATCCACTGTGAATATACTAGGTGCTGCAAGGAGTTTAATTGCAAATAATATTGATAGACTGGGGAAAGAATTATCTTCCAGCTCAGATGATATAGGTGAAAAAGTCAAACTTGTATCTGTATGGAGTGCAGAGGATGAAGCAATATTTATATCAGATGAAATTGATAGAAAATTAATATCAAAAATTGATCTAGATCAGATATCAATCCTTGTAAGAGCAAGTTTTCAAATGAGAGAAATTGAAGATAGATTAATACTAAATAGTATACCATATAGAGTAATTGGTGGTCCAAAATTCTATGAAAGACAAGAAATAAGAGATGTAATTGCTTATTTGCAATTATTATTAAACCAAAATCATGATCTTAAATTTGAGCGTATACTAAATGTCCCAAAAAGAGGCTTGGGTGAAACAACCATCAGAATGCTTAATGACGCATCAAAGATATATAACTTATCACTTTTTGATGTTTCAAAAAAGCTCATACAAACTGACGAGTTAAAACCTCAACAGAGGACTCAACTTAGTGGCTTTATAGCGATGATTGAAAATTGGAAACAAAAATTAAATGAGTTAGACCACGTTACTCTCACTGAACTAATTTTAGAAGACTCAGGTTACATAGAAATGTGGGAGAAAGATAAAACGCCAACGAGCCTAACGAGAATAGAAAATATTAAGGAACTTGTTGGACAAATTGCCGAATTTAATTCATTGCATGAATTCATTGAGCACATCTCATTGGTACTTGAAGTTGAAAATGATCAGAGTTCTAGCAAAGTTAGCTTGATGACTCTACACTCTGCAAAAGGACTTGAATTTGATTGTGTTTTTATGCCTGGTCTTGAAGAAGGTATTTTTCCAAATCAAAGATCATTAGATGAAAAAGGTAATAGTGGACTTGAAGAAGAGCGAAGGCTTGCTCACGTAGGAATGACACGAGCAAAAAAATATCTATACATAATTCATTCGCAAAACCGAAGGGTTTATGGTAATTGGATGCAATCAATTCCTTCTCGTTTCATTTCTGAAATTTCGAGAGAATTTATTGATGATGCCTCAACCTTAAGTGGAACTTCAATAAATACCTATGGTAATGGTATTCAGAACACATCAGCATTTGATTATCAAAAGAAGAAATTGTCGGCTATTGATAGATTAAAGGCTGCAGGACATTTCAATAATAACATAGAAGCTATCGAAGAGATTTCAGATTATAATAATGTAAGCGTATTACAAAATCAGCGTGTTTTTCATACTAAATTCGGATATGGAATTGTAATTGATAATGAAAATGATCGGGTTGAGGTTGATTTCGATAAAGCTGGTAAGAAAATTGTTCTATCTTCGTATTTAGAAGTTGTAAAAAATGACTAAATATGTTGAAGCAATTATCAAGTCTGATCTTTCAATAGATGAATTAGATGATGATTATTTATTTGAAAAAGGTATCATATCAATTTCACAAGCAAATACAGGGAAAGATCAATGCATTAGTTTTCATTTTGATAAAAAAAATGAAACTAATATTATAAAAATAATTCAGAGTGTATTTGGAAAATTTGTAAACTTTAATATAAAAAACATTCCAAAAAAAAATTGGGTACTTGAGACACAAAAGAATCTAAAACCTATTATAAGTAAAGATATCATTATACATAATGACAATTATTCAAGGTCAAAATATTCAAATATAGATCTATGTATTAATGCAAGCATGGCATTCGGAACAGGTCATCATGGAACAACATATGGATGTATTGAAGCCTTATCAGACTTAAGGAAAAATAGAAAGATTAATAACTTTCTCGATATTGGAACTGGAAGCGGAATATTATCAATTATTTCAAGTAAATTGTGGTATTGCAGCGGGATTGCAATTGATAATGATCCCGTCGCAATTGAAATTACAAAAATTAACTTCAAAAAAAATAATGTTAATCCATCAGTAACATACAAAGTATTAGATATTATTAGAGATTGTAAAAAATTACAAAGTAATGGTTATGACCTTATAATTGTTAATATCTTGGCTAATGTAATTAACAAAGTACGATTTGATTTAAAAAAATTATTAGATAAGAACGGTATCTTAATATTATCGGGCATAACTTATTCACAAAAAAGATCAGTACTTATGTATTTTTTGAGTATCGGTTTTACCAAAATAAAAGAAATTCAGTATGCAGAGTGGGTTACTCTTACATTGGTATTGCAAGAGTAACCGATATAGAAAGAAATTAGGTTGTCGAAATAAATATCGAGGCTATGTCTATGTATATGTAGTTAATTTCTATTTAGATGATCATGTATAATTATCTAAATAAATCATATAATTACTTA
>Ga0181596_10001807_pt1 | contig 21161 bp, 27 predicted proteins | sample 041ome_6_FD_148655 | JGI IMG/M metagenome (GOLD analysis project Ga0181596, IMG submission 148655) | Coastal salt marsh microbial communities from the Groves Creek Marsh, Skidaway Island, Georgia - 041402US metaG (spades assembly) | ecosystem: Environmental > Aquatic > Marine > Intertidal zone... | reverse complement strand
GGGTATCATTGTTGTGTTGGGAACAGTTGGATTTGCTCTGCGGTATTATCAAATGAAATTAGCGCAGGCGCAAAATGAGTCAGACTTATGAATACTCTCGCAACGCGACGATGCGGTTGTTGATTTTCTTGTCATCTTGATAGGTTACGATTTCAATCGCGATCGTGTCGTTGACGCCAAAGATTGAACCACTCAGGCGTTCTGCAAGGCTCTTTAGTAATTTCATTGTGAGATCTCCTGTTTTCACAAGATAATTCGCAAACTTCGCGCCAAATGCAGATTTCAAGGAAATCTAAATGTCACTATAAGTATCGAAAATATAATTCTTATGGATGGGGCTTCCGGTCATTGGTATGCGGGGGGTTAACCTGAGGCCATAATTAGCGAATACCTACCTATCCAACTAAAGGTGGGCCCGATGGCACTAGCAGCAGTAGTTGAAAATCAAATTCGCATTTTGGTCGCAGATGATCATGAAATGATCTTGGATATTGCGCGGATGTATCTTGATCAACAGGGGGACACGTCTGTTGTGACGGTGATGGATCTGGATGCGGCCTTGGTTGCGTTTCGCGACGACGGGCCGTTTGACATTGTTCTGCTTGATTATCAAATGCCGGGTATGGACGGACTGGAAGGTTTGCAAAAAATGGTTGCACTTGCCGGTGATCGCCCTGTTGCGATCATTACGGGCAACCCGACACGCAAGCTGATGAACCAGGCGCTTGATGCCGGTGCGGCAGGGATTATTCCAAAATCACTTCCGATCCGATCCTTGGCAAATTCCATTCGATTTATCCATTCTGGCGAAATCTATATGCCGCTGCACCTAATGCAGGATGAGCCGAATAAGAAAGCCATTGATGCGGGGCCCTTAAGCGGTCGTGAGATGACAGTGCTTAGTCATTTGGGCGAGGGGCGCAAGAACAAGGAAATCGCAATGACACTGGGCCTCTCGGAAGGTACGGTGAAAATGCATGTGATGTCGATTTGCAAAAAATTAGATGCAACAAATCGCACGCAGGCTGTTGTGATCGCGCGCGATGTGGGGTTGTTGTAACTCTTAGTCCATTTGTTGCATGATCAAGGAATGTGCACGCTCAATCGCGGCGCGTTTGACTTGGGCACTGGCATGTTCGTCGGTGGCCAACTCGTAAAACTGCGCAAAGTCGATTTGAAATTCCTTGGCTTTATACCGCTCAACCGCCTGTTCAAATCCCGCCCTAGATGCGGAGGAGATGCATGTCATCAATGTTACAAATGCTGAAACAATAAAACATCGCATATTATTTCCCCGCCATCATGACCAGTTGCAGATACATCAGGCTTTTTTGTTTGCCCAAGCGGGTTGTTTCGTAAACCACAACTTTTGGACGGGTGACGCCCTCAGTTTCCAATTCGATCGTTACGTTTTGTGGCAAAAAAACAGTATAGCGCGCACACCTTAGTGGTCCAACATGAAATCCGTCTGGAATTCGCGGTCAATCCAACTGCGGGCCAGCGCACGGCCCAAGATGTCGGGTAAAAACCGCATCACCTCTTCGCTGCTGTCAAACTAAGTGCGCTTTTTCACCAGCTTGAACTCTTCCGGAGGCGTCTTTTTACGCCGTTTTGCGGGTTTGCTCATGGTAAAGTTATTTATCGCCCGAAGAATGGGTTACATGTCGTTCGCGTCTATCCGTTTATTTCGCCTCTTTGATCATTAACGACCCAATGTAACAGAATGTCAGCAAGGGACATGCCAAATAAAAAACGCCCGCCGTGTGCAGGCGCGTGTTTTAAGAAATTTGCAGCTGCGTTTATAGATACATCATGCCTGAGCGCGTTTGACATTTTGCAGAATTTTCAGAAAATTTTGCAAGCCAGAGCAGAATGAATGTGATGATACGTACGAACGTTTTCTGTCTCCTTATTTCAAGAAGGCAGTTTCAGGCTTCAGCGCTAGCGTAGTAGCCAGATAATCTGCATAACCGTTATGCAGGGAATGCAGATTATCGATTGTGTTGCTTAGAAAATGATCCAATAGAGAACAACAATAACCGCAACCGCGATCAACAATTTGGTGGTTCCCGACATGTCGCCCGCCTCTTGTGAGGCAGAGGCCGATGGGGCCGCTGATGCGGGTTCGGGTTTTGGGGCTGGTGCAGGTTCCGCCGCGGGTTCTGGATCTGGTGCGGCCACGAATTCTGGTGCGGCGCTTGGGGCAGCATCGGCGCTGTCTTGGGCAGGTGCCTGATATTTCCAATCCAAGGTGCGATTGGCCAAATCCTCTTGACCTGCAAGCGGCGTACTTGGTTTGATGCCTGACCCTTCACCTGATCCACCACCGGATTGCGCATCCAAGAGGGCGACCAATTCATCTTTTTTCAGGCTCATTGACGAGTCAACGCCAAGGGCTGTTAATTCCTCAACCAACTGAGCTTTGGTTTTTTTACTGTTTTGTGTCATTCCGTCTCTCCCCTGTTGTCTTTCGTTTTTTGACGGCTTCGTTTGGTTTTATAAACAGACGCTAACACGGATCAGAAATAAAACAATACGCGACTATGGTTGCATATGGGCGTTGATTTTGACGCAACACCGTTACCAAACTTCTGGATCAATGCCCTTTTCGGCGAGTTTGGAGAATTTATCCTGCAAATACCGTTGAAACGATTGTTTTTCATATTCACCTGTGAAGACGTATTCGAGCGATGACAAGTAATGAAACGGTTTCAGGTAGCCAGGCAGGCGAAACACCTCTTTGGCGGCACCCTCCGCGTTTCGCGTATAGATCAGTGTTGTTGGTGTAAAATGAATGCCCTGACTTTGGATCCAATCACGCTCTTCCATCGCTTCGCCGTCAAACCCAACCACTTCTCGTGCGCCCCATAGGTCCAACTGCAAAACCAGCGCATGTTTACCCAGATAATCGGTGATTTCGCTGCGTTTAAAATTTACCTCATGTAATTCGCGGCAATAGGGGCATCCAGACTGCTCAATCAGGACAACCAAAAATTTACCTTCGTCAGCGGCCTCGTGGACATCATCCGCCAATTCAAGGAAAGATTGATGAAACCAGGGTTGTTTATGTAAACCATCGTTTCCCACTTCGGCCAACACGGTTTGGGACAGCAAATACAGCAGCGCTGCGATGAACGGGAATAAACGCTTCATTTTCGCCTCCATTTTCACGAAACATACCACAAAATGGCATTTGCGTCATTCACGATGACGCGATGTCCCACTGGATAAGGGCAGGGCTGTGTTTTAGGCTGGACCATAAAAGAGGACTGCATGGATCAAACTGTCATTGATAAGATCAAAGCAAGCTTTGCGCGCCAAAGTTATATGACAACCCTTGGCGCCGCGTTGGATCACATTGGAAAAGGGTCAGTCAGCATTCGGGCCCCCATGTCGGACCATATCCTGCAACAACACGGGTTTGCACATGCGGGTGTTGCCTTTTCCATGGGGGATAGTGCGGCAGGCTATGCGGCACTGACATTTATGCCAGCCGAGGCTGAGGTTTTGACAACCGAAATGAAAATAAACCTGTTGGCCCCCGCCAGCGGGGATGTGATTATCGCCAAGGGCCGTGTGATTAAGGCGGGTCGCCGCCTGACAATCGTAGGGGCAGATGTTTTTGCCATTACTGGTGATCAAGAAAAACACATCGCAATTTTACAAGGCACCATGATTTCAAGCTAATGTGATGACATTTTGCCATTCTGCATCCTATATAAGGAAAAAGGGTGTAGAGATCGGAGTTTGTATGAGACTTATTTTCGTCGCGGGTTTTTCACTGCTGGCTTGGGTTCAGGCCGCAACAGCGGATCAGGCGCGTGTCGCGCAACTCTTTGATGCGCTGAATATGGATGAAATCATATCCATCATGCAAGATGAAGGCAAACTGGATGCCGCCGCCACGATTGAAATCTATGCAGAGCGTGCCGTTGATGACGAGGTCAAAGCACAAATTGATCGCATTTTCGATATAACGGAAATGCGGGTTGTGTTGATCAACCTGACATCGGAAAACATGAATGACGTACAAATCGCTGCGGCAACCGAATTCCTAAACAGCGATGTTGGCATGCGTGCGAACACCTTGGAAACAACGGCACGACGCGCCATTTCTGATGATCTGATCGAGGAATATGCACTGTCGCAATTTGACGATGCAAGCGAACTTCCTCGTTACAAACAGTTTCAGGATTTGATCACGACATTGGATTTGATTGATCAAAACACCTATGGCGCCATGGGCGCGCAGTACGTTTTCATGCGCCAATTGGGAGGGACAGAGGCGTTGGGATTAACCGATGATGCGATCACCGAACTTCTGATGGCCAGCGAAGAGGAGTTGCGTGTGGGGATTGCCGAATGGCTATACGGCTTTTTCAATATGGCCTATGCTCCGCTGAGTGATGCGGATTTGACAACCTATATCGCCTTTCAAAAATCGGATGCGGGTCAGGCGCTTAACCGGTCCTTATTTGCGGGCTTTAATGAACTAAGCGTGCGGCATGCCCAAAAAATGGGGGCGATGGTCGCGGAATTGTTGCAAGTGCGGGATTTATAAGCCCCACGCGTGTTGACATTTTCCATGCCTCCTTACATAAGCGGGGTCTCGATGGCGGGGATTCCCCGCCTTTCTTTATAACATACGTCCGCAAGGACGCGCAGTTTGGGGCGATGCAGCCTGCATCACAACACCTGACTTCAGGGGCCGAAAAACGCGGAAACGAAAAGGAAAGACGCATGTTTGCTGTCCTAAAGACTGGCGGTAAGCAGTACAAAGTTCAATCGGGCGATTTGCTTCGTGTTGAAAAATTGGCTGCCGACGCAGGTGAAACAGTTCAATTCAATGAAATTCTAATGCTTGGCGGGGATGTACCCGTTGTTGGTTCTCCGCGCGTTGATGACGCGGCAGTGCAGGCCGAAGTGATCGATCAGATCAAAGGCCCAAAGACAATCAACTTTGTTAAGCGTCGTCGTAAGCACAGCTCGCAACGTACAAAAGGCCACCGTCAACAACTTACATTGTTGCGCGTGACTGACATCCTATCTTCTGGCGCAGATGCATCTGGCATTAAAGCAGCAGTAGGCGCAGGTTCAGTTGCCTCAGCGGCACCTGTTGCAGCGGCAAAACCAGCAGCAAAAGCCAAAGCAGCAGCACCTGTTGCAGCGGCAAAACCAGCAGCAAAAGCCAAAGCAGCAGCACCTGCAGTAGCAGGCGCAGATGATCTGAAGCAACTTTCAGGCGTCGGCCCAGCTCTTGAGAAAAAGCTACACGCAGCAGGCGTAACATCATTTGCGCAAATTGCAGCGTGGACAGACGCCGATGTAGCTGCTATGGACGAGAAACTGTCGCTCAAAGGCCGTACCGAGCGTGAAGGTTGGATCGCTCAGGCCAAAGAATTGGCAAACTAAGGAGACGAAGGAATGGCACATAAGAAAGCAGGCGGTTCATCCCGTAACGGTCGCGACTCAGCTGGTCGTCGTCTTGGCGTAAAAATCTTTGGTGGTCAGGCTGTCATCCCAGGCAACATCATCGTGCGTCAGCGCGGCAATAAGTGGTGGCCAGGTGAAGGCGTAGGTCAAGGTAAAGACCACACGCTATTTGCAACAGTCGAAGGCCAAGTGAAATTTCACAAGGGTTTAAAAGGCCGTACATTTATTTCAGTACTTCCGACAGCGGAGGCCGCTGAATAAGCCGAAAACCGAAAAGTTTAGTTTTCAAAAAGGGGATCGGCAAAGCGCCGGTCCCCTTTATTTTTTTATTAACCAATGTTGGTGCAGCTAGGGTCACATCCAACAAAACGAAACTGGAAATGACAGATGTATGTCGCAGTCACATCATTGGCGGCTTTCGCCTTTAGCCAGATCGCAACGCCGGGACCGGCGAATATGGCGATGTTGGCCGCGGGTGCGCGTCTGGGGTTTCGCGCGGCATTTCCGTTTATGTTTGGTGTGTTGCTGGGCAAACAATTGATCATCTGGCCTATTGGCTTTGGTCTGATGGAATTGGCCACTCAAGTGCCGCTTTTGTTTTTGACACTTAAATACATTTCGGCGGTCTACATTATATGGCTTGCTTGGCGTGTGGCGAATATGCGGTTGAACGTGGATCAGGATCCTGTTGGCTTGGGGTTTCGGGCAGGATTGTTCGTGCATCCCCTTAATCCCAAAGCATGGATGATGATCACCTACAGTTTTTCCAATTATGTGGCTGTGGATGCTCCTGTTTGGATCGCCACGGCGTGGATTGCGGGCACATTGTTCGTAATACAGGCGATTTGCCACCCAATTTGGACCTTTTTCGGCGATCGTATCGCCAAAACTATAATAGGCACCCCCTTTGAACGTTATTTGATGTGGGGGTTGGCAGGATTGACCGTTGCGTTTGTTCTGTTTGCTCTTTTAAGAGGAGAACTTTGATATGAAACTTGATGCGATCACAACACAGCCTGTTGTTGAAACCGCGCGCTTTGTGCTGCGTCCGTTGCGCCGCTCTGATGCGGGGTTGATTGAGTTTTACACAAAGGACGAACGCGTCGCCCGTCAAACGACGACGATCCCGCATCCTCTGCCTCCGGGGGCGACAGAAACCTTTATCAATCGGTGTTTATCGGTTGAGCGGGACGAAGATGTCTGGGCCATTGATGCAAGCGCCGCAGGCTGGTCCGAGGTGGTCGGGTTGGTCAGCCTTGAACGCCTCAGCCGCAACCAATCCGAATTGGGGTATTGGGTGGCGCCTGCGTTTTGGAACCAAGGCGTCGCATCCGAGGTATCCGCCGCGATCATTGAGGCCAACCCAATGGAAAACGACACGATCTTTGCCGCTGTGTTTCAGGATAATCCCGCCTCTGCGCGTGTGTTGACAAATTGCGGATTTGAATATGTCGGCGATGCCGAGGCCTTTTCCGTTGCAAGGAACGCCAAGGTCGCGACATGGACATATATTCGTAAGTTTACCTAAGGCGTCATAATGTTGATACGCACAGCACATATTTCACCACGAGGATCCGTTTTTGGCACGCTGATGGCGTGACCGATGTGCAAAATGTAGCGATATTTGCGATAACGAAAACATGTATTTTCACACTCTAAGGTCGCCATGTTTGGGCGATCACCCGTGGTGGCGATGTGATTGGCATGATTGGAATTGATCCTACCCTTGGATATTGGATAGCAAAAGAACATTGGGGGAATGGGTACATGTCCGATGCGGTTGATGCGTTGATGCATTATCTGTTCCAACGCTATCCAATCGAAAAAATTAGTACTTACGCCAATCTGGACAATATTGGATCGCAGCGGGTTTTAAAGAAGTGTGGATTTCAAAATGTTGGGGAAGAGGATCAAAAATCCCCCGCGCGGGGCACCATAGACCGCGTCTATCGATTTGACGCTCTCGTACGTAACACGAACGCATGCAGGCTTGTTCCTGCGCGGGTTTTGACATATGCCACCAAGAGACTAGACTTAGAGGCATTACTATGAAATTCCTAGATCTGACCAAAGTCTACATACGCTCGGGATCGGGCGGGGGCGGAGCGGTCAGTTTTCGCCGCGAAAAATTCATCGAATATGGCGGCCCCGATGGGGGCGACGGCGGCAATGGCGGATCGGTTTGGGCCGAGGCGGTCGAGGGGTTGAACACTCTGATTGATTTTCGTTATCAACAACACTTTTTCGCAGACAACGGTCGCCCTGGCATGGGATCACAACGTTCGGGCGCGAATGGCGAAGATAAGGTTTTATACGTCCCTGTTGGAACTGAAATTTTGGACGAAGATCAGGAAACATTGATCGCGGATTTAACGACCGTGGGCGATCGTGTTTTGTTGGCCAAGGGCGGCAATGGTGGTTTTGGAAACCTGCATTTCAAATCCTCGACCAACCAAGCACCGCGACGCGCAAATCCGGGGCTTGAGGGAATTGAGCGCACCCTTTGGTTGCGTCTGAAACTGATTGCGGATGCGGGCCTATTGGGGTTGCCGAATGCGGGCAAATCTACGTTTTTGGCCGCAACATCCAATGCGCGTCCTAAAATTGCGGATTACCCATTCACCACGCTTTATCCAAATCTGGGTGTGGTTGGCATTGACAACGTCGAATTTGTCGTGGCCGATATTCCAGGCCTGATCGAGGGCGCGAGCGAAGGCCGCGGTTTGGGGGACCTCTTCTTGGGGCACGTAGAACGTTGTGCGGTGCTGTTGCATTTGGTGGATGGAACCTCAGACACCTTTCTTGAGGATTACAAAACCATCATTGGCGAATTGGAAGCCTATGGCGGTGAATTGGCGCAAAAGCCGCGCATCACCGTTTTGAATAAGGTTGACGCACTAGACGAAGAAGAGCGCGACTATTTCAAAGATGAATTGCAACGTGTCAGTGGGGGTTCCGTCCTATTGATGTCGGGTGTCAGCCGCGAAGGAACGGATACAGTGTTGCGTGCCCTTCGTGCACAGATTGATGACACACGCCTGCGTGAGAAGAAATCGCAAGAGGAGCCACAGAAATGGCAACCCTAAGCGGGGCAAAACGGCTTGTGGTGAAAATCGGATCTGCGCTTTTGGTGGATCAACGCACGGGCAAATTGCGCCAAGATTGGTTGAAGACATTGGCCGCAGATGTTGCAGCCCTTAAGGCCGCCGGCAAAGATGTTGTGTTGGTTTCGTCGGGCTCAATCGCATTGGGGCGGGGTGTATTGGGTCTTCCCCTTGCATCCCTACCGCTTGAGCAAAGTCAGGCCGCCGCAGCCGTTGGTCAAATCCAATTGGCCCGCGCCTATGAAGAGGTATTGGAACCTCATGGCATTACAACTGCACAGATTTTGGTTACGCTTGAGGATAGCGCAGACCGCCGCCGTTATTTGAATTCACGTGCAACAATGGAAACCCTGCTATCGATGGGCGTGGTTCCGATTGTGAATGAAAATGACACGGTCGCCACAGATGAAATTCGTTATGGTGACAATGACAGATTGGCGGCCCAAGTTGCGGTAACGGTTGGGGCGGATGCCTTGGTCCTGTTGTCAGATGTGGATGGGTTTTATTCGGCCAATCCTAACTTGGACTCAACGGCCAAACGTTTTGACGTAATTGACGTCATCACCCCTGAGATTGAGGCGATGGCAGGTGATGCGGGATCAGGATTGTCCAAGGGGGGCATGAAAACCAAATTGATGGCTGCGAAAACCGCCACCGCCGCGGGATGCGCCATGTTGATCACCGAAGGATCGCGCCTAAACCCATTGTCCGCGATTGATCAGGGTGTGCCCAGCACATGGTTCACCGCCGTTTATGATCCGCAGCGCGCGCGGAAAGGGTGGATTTCATCCATGAAGCCGATGGGCCGCATTGTTGTGGACGCAGGTGCTGAAACCGCGCTGAGCAAGGGCAAAAGCCTGCTGCCTGCGGGCGTGACAGGTGTTGAAGGTGAATTTTCACGCGGGGATGCAGTGGTGATTTGTTCAGCCAGCGGTCAGGAATTGGTCCATGGCATTTCCGCCTATCCATCGGATGAGGCACGCGCCCTGATGGGGCGCAATACCAAAGATATAGAAGAAATTTTGGGGTATCCGGGCCGCGCGGCCTTGGTACACCGCGATGACATGGCAACATAAGGAATAAGGGTGTGAGCGATCTTGGACAGCAGATGAACGAAATGGGCGCACGTGCACGTGCAGCGGCGTCAGTGTTGGCCTATGCATCGCCGGAGGCCAAGACCAAAGCACTACTGACTGCTGCCGATTCAATGGTTGCCGCGACGGATCATATTATTGCCGAAAATGCCAAGGATTTGGATTTTGGACGTGAAAAGGGCCTAACAGATGCCATGATGGACCGTCTGATGTTGGACGCGGATCGCATCACGGCCATGGCCGAGGGGCTTCGCACCATTGCGGGGCAGGACGATCCTGTGGGAGAAGTGATCGCAGAATGGGATCGACCCACGGGCCTTCATATCCGTCGTGTGCGCACCCCCCTTGGCGTGATCGGCGTAATTTATGAAAGCCGCCCCAACGTCACGGCGGATGCGGGGGCCTTGTGCCTGAAATCTGGAAATGCCGTCATTTTGCGCGGTGGCTCTGAAAGCCTGCACAGCGCTGCGGCCATTCATGCCTGTTTGGTGCAAGGGTTGCAGGCCGCAGGCCTACCCGAGGACGCCGTTCAAATCGTACCCACCCGAGATCGCGCCGCGGTTGAGCATTTGTTGAAGATGACAGAATTTGTGGATGTCATCGTTCCCCGCGGTGGCAAAGGGTTGGTGGGATTGGTCCAACGCGAAGCGCGCGTTCCCGTTTTTGCCCATCTTGAAGGGATTGTGCATATCTACATTGATAAATCTGCGGATCCACAGAAAACCATGGATGTGGTCCTGAATTCAAAAACTCGGCGCACAGGGATATGCGGTGCAGCAGAGTGTTTGTTGATTCATCAGGATATTTTGGACACCTTGGGCCGTGATGTTTTGCGCGCGTTAATGGGGGCTGGCGTTTCGGTGCGCGGGGACGCCGCCATCGCAAAATTAGATAACGTTGTCCCCGCTTTGGACACGGATTGGGGCACAGAGTATTTGGACAGCATCATTGCCGCCAAGACCGTTGCCAATGTGGACGCGGCGATTGAACATATCCAAACCTACAGCTCTGCACACACAGAATGCGTGATGTGCGAAGATATGGCCGTGCGTGACAAATTCTTCGAACGAATTGATAGCGCAATCCTGATGCACAATGCCTCGACCCAATTCGCCGACGGGGGTGAATTTGGAATGGGCGCAGAAATTGGCATTGCGACTGGTAAAATGCATGCTCGCGGCCCTGTCGGGGCCGCGCAGCTTACATCGTTTAAATATCTGGTCGAAGGAAACGGAACTACCCGCGCCTAAAGAACAGGATTGTGAGTGTTTCGCGGTGATTGAATTCCACCGCGAACCCATAGGCACCTGCAATGTTGGGTATCCGATGGAATTGCACGACCGCCGGGGCAGGGAGCACGCCTGGCTCAGAGGAAAGCCGCTCCCATCCAGGGTGGGCAACGGTTGGTCGTTCGCTTGTGGCTGTGATCTTAATGTTATCTGAGTCTGCCACGACATCAATTGTCCCACCAAGTGTCAACTGCCGTTCCACGCACATCAACCTCATATTAATCAACTGCGCCCATGTTCGGGATCGCACTCTCAAGATGCCAGTGCAGATCAAAACGGGGTGTAGTGTAAATGGCATCGGCCGTACTTTGAACCTTTGGTGCATCCATCATCTGGTCCGTTTGATAGGTGCCAAAGGCCACGCGGAAAAATTCAATGCGCTCGCGCATCCTTATAACTGTCGTGTATCAGCGCCATTTCAGGGCTTTTGACATCAAGGCTTGCGGTCATTGAAATAAGCTCTAAACCATTTTGTATCGCACCAATTGGACTGATTATGTCGTGACAGATGCGAGACGCAACAATGTTTGAGATGTCCAGTGCCATTACTGGCCTCCGCTTAAGATAGGATTTAGGGTGATGGAAGATTTGAACGCACATTTGGAACCAGGCATGCTGGTGTGCCATCCCCAAAAACCTGAATGGGGCATCGGACAAGTGCAGTCACGCATAAATGGCAAAATTACCGTTAATTTTCGGGACCACGGCAAGGTTGTCATTGACGGAACCCTTATTATGTTAGAGCTTTCATTAACAGCCGAAAGATGAAAATATATTGAAAAAACATCTTATAATTGTTTTTTCAATGGTGTGATTTGTGTCATTGCTTGCCAAGCAGGGATCGACTGGTTAGATACTCGCAGAACCAAGGGAAAGCGGGTTGTATGACACAATCATCACCACAGTTCCGCGTGAAACTTGCGCAAACTGAAGATGAGTTGCGTGCGGCGCAACGACTTCGATATGATGTCTTTGTTGTGGAATTGGGGGGATCGGGCGATATGGTCGATCATGAGGCCCGATTAGAACGCGACGCCTTTGATCCGTTTTTCGATCATCTGATACTTTACGACGATGCGCTTATCCATGAGGGGTATTCCACCGTTGTTGGGGTCTATCGCCTACTGCCCCAAGAGGGGGCCGCGAAAATCGGACGGTATTATTCCGAGGATGAATATGATCTGACACCTCTACGTCAATCGGGAAGGCGCCTTTTGGAACTTGGGCGATCCTGTTTGCACGCGGATTACCGTGGTGGCACGGCGATGTATGTTCTTTGGCAGGCCTTGGCGGATTATGTAATTGAACGCGATATTGAAATCCTGTTCGGTGTTGCCAGTTTTCATGGCATAAATATCGCGGATATCGCCGCACCGCTTAGCATGCTGTATCATCGTCATCTTGCCCCCCCTGAACTGCGTGTGCACGCACAGCCACATTCGGCACAAACGATGAACCTGATTTCAGAGGCGGATTTAGATCGCAAGGCAGCGATGCTGGCAGTACCTGCATTGATTAAGGCCTATCTGCGTCTAGGCGGTGTTGTGGGGGCGGATGCCTTTGTCGATCGCCGGTTTAATACAACAGATGTATGTTTGATTATGGACACCGCGAAAATGAACGAAAAGCAGCGAAATCTATATGCACGATCCTAATACACCTGACTGGACAGAAGAGCTTGAACCAAAGCTCTCTGATATTTCGATCCTCGGCTGGTGCCTTGTGGCAATCCGTGCTGTTTTGATGCTCTTGATCATTTTGGTTGGGATTGTGTTCCTGTTCATCGCGCGTGGGGTGGAACGCCCCTTTGTTGGGCCCCGCCGTCCAATCAGTGGTCAGGTGGTGAATTGTGTCTGTCGCATTGGCGCGCGCGCGATTGGATTGCGTATGTCGGCGCGCGGGACACCCATGACGCATCCTGGTGCGGTTGTGGCTAATCACTCATCTTGGTTGGATATCATCGTTCTGAACGCCGCGAAGCGCGTGTTTTTTGTCTCCAAAGCTGAGGTGTCCAGTTGGCCTGGGATCGGGTTTTTGGCAAATATCACAGGCACGGTATTTATTCGCCGCGAACGTCGCGATTCAAAATTGCAAAAGGATTTGTTTCAAACGCGGTTGTGTTTAGGACATAAATTGTTGTTCTTTCCCGAAGGAACATCCACCGACAGTCTGCGGGTCTTGCCGTTTAAATCGACACTCTTCGCGGCGTTTTTTGAGCCCGAGCTGAAGGATAAAATTTACATCCAAGCGGTGACTGTAAATTATCATGCTCCAAAAAATCAGGATAAGCGGTTTTATGGTTGGTGGGGTGAAATGGATTTTGGCACCCACATGATTCAATCCCTTTCGGCACTCCCGCAAGGACAAGTAGAGGTCGTGTTTCACGAACCACGCGCGTTGAAACAGTATGACAGCCGCAAAGTATTAGCTGCGGATTTGGAACAAGACGTGCGCAGCGCGCATGTATTTGATGGGAAATACTAGGCGCGCGCTGCAAGTAATGTGGTCAGGGTCTCGGCGGGGCTATCTGTTCCCCAAATTTCATCCCCAAAAGCCAAGAAATCTGTAACAGGTGTGATTTGACGCACGATTTCGGCGCTCAGGCCGCCCTCGGCCACGATAGGTACCTCGATCATCTCGCTCCACCATGCAAACAAGTCGTGTTCTGCCAATGTGCCATCGCCCAATGCTGCCCCGCTTAGGGGGCCAAAGCTCACGTATTCTGCGCCGGCTTCGCCCGCGATTATTCCGTCATGGCGTGATGCGCCGCAATAGGCGCCGACAATGGCTTCATCCCCCAATTCTTTGCGGGCTTTGCGCAAATTGCGCGCACCATCGGGAAAATGCACGCCATCCAACCCCAAACGTTCCACCATCAACACATGGCTGTCGATCACAATGGCCACATCCCGCGCATGGCAAACTTCGCGCAGGGCATCGCCCGCCTTAAGGATGCGGGTTTCATCTCGGGTGGCCATTGCCATACGCACACAGGCCACAGGATGGGCATCCAAAACACGCGCGAGATCGTCGCAAAGTACCGTTTGATCGAAATCGGACGGTGTAATCAAATAGGTTTGTGGAAGCTCGTCTTGCGCCATCTTGGGATCCTTGGATATTTCTGCGCCCTTTTAGCGTGGAAAAACGCGCTTGACCATGGGCCTTGGTGAAAATGGACTTTCTTCTTGGGCAGGCATGACTTAAATCACGCCCAAACACAGCGGAGGTTTTCATGCTATCTTCACATCCACAACCAAGTGTCGTTTTGGTGCGCCCCCAGATGGGCGAAAATATTGGTGCTGCGGCGCGGGGGATGTGGAATTTCGGATTGGACCGTATGCGGGTCGTTGCCCCCCGCGATGGGTGGCCCACCAGTCAAAAGGCCGTCGCCATGGCCAGTGGGGCAGGGCGTTTGTTGGATGAGGCAGGTCATTTTGATCGGGTCGAAGGTGCGTTGAGCGATGCCCATTTCGTGTTGGCCACAACGGCGCGGCCACGTGGGTTGACGAAACCTGTCCTAAGCCCTGAAGAGGCTATGCGCCAAGCGGCAGAGCGTATCGCGCGTGGTGAAAATGTGTCGATCATGTTTGGCCCTGAACGTTCGGGCCTTGAAAACGAAGAAATTGCGCAGGCAAACGCCATTGTCAGCGTGCCTGTAAACCCTGATTTTCCCTCCCTAAACCTTGCGCAATGTGTGCTTTTGTTGGGGTATGAATGGCGTCGCGCCACACAAGCCATTCAGGCCGAAACCATGGAAATGGCCAAAACCGAATGGGCCGAAACAGGTGAAATTGAAAAACTGTCCGAGCATTTTGAAACAACCTTGGATCTGGCAGGGTTCTTTTTCCCAGAGGCAAAAGCAGAGGGCATGAAAACCAATTTGCGCAATCTATGGTCGCGCATGCCATTAACCCGATCAGACGTGCAAATTTTTCACGGGATGATGCGTCAAATGGTGCGTTGGAAAAACCATGATGGGGATTGAAAAACCCACCCCGAAACCCTAGCCTTAAGCTAACAATAAAAGGCATAATCAGATGAGCACGAAACGCACAATTTTTGAAGATGTCAGTGAAAAATCAACCGACGCGCAGCCGCATGTCGGAGTGATTGATCAGGGTCAGAATACGGGCGCCCGCGCGGCGATCCGCGCATGGATGATCCTCTTATTCCTATTGGTTTGGGCGATGATTTTGGTCGGCGGTTTGACGCGATTAACCGACAGCGGTCTGTCGATCACAGAATGGCGCCCGCTGACGGGTGCCTTACCGCCCATGAATGATGCAGCGTGGTTGGTTGAATTTGAAAAATACAAACAAATTCCCGAATACCAATTGCAGAACATGGGCATGTCCATGTCTGAATTTAAATTCATCTACTGGTGGGAATGGGGCCATCGTCAACTGGGCCGCTTCATTGGACTGGTCTGGGTGCTTGGATTTGCGTTCTTATTCTTAACCAAAAAAATCCCAACGGGTTGGACGCCTAAATTGCTGTTATTGGGGGCCTTGGGTGGTTTGCAGGGGGCCATTGGTTGGTGGATGGTTTACAGTGGATTGGGTGGTGAGATGTTGGATGTCGCCTCGTATCGTTTGGCGACACACCTTGGTTTGGCCTTTGTCATACTTGGGTTCATCACTTGGTTTGTTCTGCAAATTTCAAATAGTGATAAAGATTTGCTGCAACGCCGTCGAGGGCGTGAGGCGAAATTGTTTTCCATGTCTACTGGCGTGATGCATTTCGCATTTCTGCAAATCTTCATCGGCGCATTGGTCGCGGGCATTGATGCTGGGCGTAACTATGTGGATTGGCCGCTGATGGCGGGCGGATTTTTCCCACCCTTTATGTTTGAATTGGAACCGCTTTGGCGCAACTTCTTTGAAAACGACGGGACTGTTCAATTTATCCACCGTATCGTGGCCTATCTGTTGTTCATTTATGTGATCATTGTGTGGCGCCGTTCGCGTCAGTCAGGCAATGATAAGGTGCGCTTTGTCTTTAACGTTGTGCTCACAGTCACGTTTTTTCAGGCGGTTTTGGGCATCGTTACGGTGATGTATTCATCGCCCATGGAAATTGCGATTTTCCATCAATTTGGTGCGATTGTTTTGTGGGTGTCGATCCTATGGGCGAAATTCGTATCAGGCTATCCACCTGAACAATCAGTACGGATTTAAGTAATGAGCACACCCTTTGATGCATTGCTGGCCTATCAACGTCAAAGCGAGGCGTTGGGGCGCATCGCGCAGCTACTTGGATGGGATCATGAAACAGTGATGCCAGCGGGTTCTGGGGATGACCGATCCGAACAGATGGCCGCATTAGCAGGGGTCCTCCACGCGCGCGGCAGTGGTGCGGAACTTGGCGATCTATTGTCTGTGGTTGATCCCGATCAGTTGGCAGGCACCGAACGGCGCATATTCGATTTGATCCAAACAGATTTCATGCGCCGCCAAAAAGTGCCTCAGGATTTGGCGGTTGCGCTTGCGCGCATTACGTCAAAATCGCATCGCGCCTGGACCGAGGCCAAGGCCGCGGATGATGTGTCAATCTTTTTGCCTATGTTGAGCGAGGTTGTGAACCTGGCCCGTCAAAAGGCCGAAGTTTTGGCCGACGAAAACACACCACTTTATGACGCGCTGTTGCAGGATTATGAACCTGACGGGCACAGCGCCGAGATCACAGAGATTTTTGACAATCTGCGCCCCCATCTGGTGGATCTGCGTGCCGAGGTGTTAGAGCGTAATCAATCCGTGTCCCTGTCTGGCCATTTCCCTATGGAACAGCAACGTGCACTAACGGATCGTGTGGCCCGTGTATTTGGCTATGACATGGATCGGGGGCGCATTGATGTGGCTGTGCATCCGTTTAGTTCGGGCAGCGGCAATGATGTTCGCATCACAACGCGTTATGACGAAACAAACCCATTGGATAGCCTCTATTCTACAATCCATGAAGTGGGGCATGCGACCTATGAACAAAATGTGGATCAGATCTATAATTTCACGCCCCTGGGCAATGGATGTTCCATGGCTATCCACGAAAGCCAAAGCCGTATTTACGAAAACCAACTGGCCCGTTCGCGGCCCTTTACCGATTGGTTGTTTAGCCAGATGAAAGATGCCTTTGGCGATCTGGGTGTTTTAGATGCGGATGGGTTTTACCGCGCGGTGAACAGCGTTAAAAATGGATATATCCGAACCGAAGCGGATGAGTTGCAATATAACCTGCACATCATGTTGCGCTATGATTTGGAACGCGCGTTGATTGCAGGTGATTTGATGGTCAACGATCTTGAGGCGGCATGGAATGATCGTTTCCGTGCGGATTTCGGGTATGCGGTCCCCAAGGCATCGTTGGGCATGTTGCAGGATATTCATTGGTCAGAGTGTTTGATTGGGTATTTCCCAACCTATGCCATCGGCAATATCTATGCGGCCTGTTTGCGCGAGGCGATGTTGAAAGATGCGCCAAATGCCATAGATGAATTGGCCGAGGGGCGCACAGATACCGCGCGCACTTGGTTGCGCGAAAACGTGCAGCAACACGGGCGTCGATATAAGGCCCAAGAGGTCATTGAAAAGGCGACCGGTCAGGCAGCCTCATCAGAACCATTTGTGCGCTATATCCGCGAAAAATTTGCCGAACTTTGATAATTGCAATCTGTGAAAGCCCTGCTCAATCCAATCCAGCGTATCTTTGATGATCTGATCGGTTTTGCGGGTGTGGTGATAGCAGGCCCAAACGGGCAAGGATTGTTCAGGGATGTGCTCCATGAAATCAAGGCGTGCGAAACGCTCTGCATAGCGCGACGGGAGTAGAGCTGCGCAAGCAGAGGTTCGCATCACCTCAACCGTCATATCCAGTGAATGCAGCGTGAATTGCGGCATGTCCCCAAATTCTGCAAAAATATCTGATGTTTCAACGGCTGCATCGACTCCATGTGCCGTTGCAATCCAGCCTGTTGCTGGGGCCTCTAGCAACACGTTGCGATAGGCCCGCACGCATAGGTCCACCATCTATTTGCGGATAATCCGTCCCTCGGTCGGGGCAACATGAGTTAGGATGATATCCGTTTCACCATAGGCAAGGCTTACTTGGCGAGAGCTGAGTGTCAAATTCAAGTTATGATAGTTTTGCGGAAAACTTGTGATGGTTTGCACAAGTTTTGCCTTCAACGTCGCTTCGTTTGCTTTGATACGCAAGATTTGGGTTTTCTGCTGTTCCATGGTTTCTGTCGCCGCACGTGAAATACGATCTTCGATCCGCACGGCGATTTGGGCCAATTCGCGTCCCATGTCGGTTGCGCGTCATTGCGTATTGTCACGTAGGAATATGGGTTCACCGGCCGCTTCCGTCAGGCGATCAATGCGCCGCGAAACTGTGGCCGTATTGGTGCCAAGAGCACGCGCCGCAGCAGTCATTGCTTGATACCGCTCTAGCGCAAGGCAAAACTTTAAATCGTCTCAATTTTGCATATGACACCTCATTCAATTTGTTCGGTTTGGTTAAGTACCAATATATTACCAAAAAAAGCAGAGGTCTCTCACCCCTAGGGATAAGTATGGAAAACACGACGAAAGTTATAAAAAACTCATTCGTATCAATGAACGGATCAATGAAAAACTTTAGTCCGCATTTGGGTGTACTAAAGTGCGGAGTGATGGGGATTATGCGGTTTGATCACCGTCGATTACCTCGGCATCGTCTTCACCTTGATCTGCGATCCATGCAACAGAGACGACCGTTTCATCCGTTCCAGTGTTAAACACACGTACCCCGCCTGCAGAGCGTGAGCGGAATGAAATGCCGTCCACAGGGACGCGAATGGATTGACCCTTGGATGTGACCAACATGATCTGGTCCTGCATCTCAACTGGGAAGGAGGCCACGATTTCACCGCCGCGCATTGCCTTGTCCATGGCTGCAACGCCCATGCCGCCGCGTCCACGTACGGGATAATCATGGCTTGATGACGTTTTGCCTGATCCACCCTTTGTGATCGTTAGGATTAGGTTTTCAGCCGCTGACATTTCTGCATAGCGTTCTTGGGAAATTGTCGTGTTTTCGCTGACGCCTTCTTCGTCGCTGCTGCCTTCTTCATCTACCATGCCCGCAATTGCGCGGCGCATTTTCAGATAGGCAGAGCGTTCGTCCGATGTCGCATCGAAATGGCGAATGATTGACATGGACACAACTCGGTCCTCACCGATTAGGCGAATACCCCGTACACCCGTTGATTTACGCCCCTTGAACACACGCACGTCTGTGGTAGAAAAGCGGATCGCACGACCCGAATTTGTGAACAGCATCACATCATCATCTTCACCTGCAATACGCGCATTGACCAATTCGATCCCCTCGGGCAGGTCCATCGCGATTTTGCCGTTTGAACGGACATTTGTGAAATCTGACAATGCATTTCGGCGAACGTCGCCCGCGGATGTGGCAAAGATAATTTGTAGGTTGTCCCATTCCTCCTCGGGCACATCCACGGGCATAATCGCCGCGATGGACACACCAGTTGGGATGGGTAGGATATTCACAATGGCCTTGCCTTTGGCTGTACGACCGCCCTGTGGCAGGCGCCATGTTTTCAGTTTATAGGCCATCCCGTCAGTGGTGAAGAACAACAGTTGCGTATGCGTGTTGGCCACAAATAGGGTTGTGACCACATCCTCGTCCTTGGTTTGCATCCCCGACAGGCCCTTACCGCCACGACGCTGCGCACGGAAATCGGCTAAGGGTGTGCGTTTGATGTATCCACCTGAGGTGACTGTCACGACCATATCTTCGCGCTCGATCAGGTCCTCATCTTCCATGTCGCCGGACCAATCGACGATCTCGGTGCGGCGGGGCACTGCGAATTGCTCTTTCACCTCTTCCAACTCGTTACGTATGATGCCCATGATGCGATCGCGCGACGCCAGGATTTCCAAATATTCGCGGATTTTGCCCGCCAATTCTTGGAGTTCATCGGTGACTTCTTTGACGCCGATCTGCGTCAAACGCTGCAGGCGTAATTCAAGGATCGCGCGGGCCTGTGTTTCAGATAGGTTATATGTCCCATCCTCATTTATTGTATGCGTTGGATCATCGATCAGTTGGATGTATTCCGCAATGTCATGTGCGGGCCAACGGCGCGTCATCAATTTTTCACGCGCATCTGCGGCATCTGCTGATCCGCGGATTGTGGCCACGACCTCATCCACGTTTGACACAGCAACCGCCAAACCACACAGAACGTGACTGCGTTCACGCGCTTTGCGCAATTCATAGGCCGTGCGGCGGGCAACAATCTCTTCACGGAAATCGATAAAGTTGGTCAGGAAGGTGCGCAGGGTCAGTTGCTCTGGTCGTCCACCGTTCAAGGCCAACATGTTACAGCCAAAGGATGTCTGCATCGGCGTAAAGCGATACAGTTGGTTCAATACAACCTCGGCCGTCGCATCGCGTTTTAATTCGACAACAACACGCACACCATTGCGATCAGATTCGTCTTGAACATGTGCAATGCCTTCGATCTTTTTCTCGCGTACTTGTTCGGCAATTTTTTCAATCATCGAGGCTTTGTTTACCTGATAGGGGATTTCATCGATCACGATGGCATAGCGATCTTTGCGGATTTCTTCGACACGTGTTTTTGCGCGAATGATCACGCTGCCGCGTCCTTCGATATAGGCTTTGCGCGCGCCTGATCGGCCCAACATGATCCCGCCTGTGGGGAAATCGGGGCCAGGGACGTATTGAATTAATTCTTCGGATGACAGATCGGGATTGTCGATTAACCCCAATGTAGCATTAATCACTTCACCCAGATTGTGGGGTGGGATGTTGGTGGCCATGCCCACGGCAATACCACCCGCCCCATTGACCAGCATATTCGGGAACCGCGCAGGCAAAACCGTTGGTTCCTGATCTTTACCGTCATAGTTGTCTTGGAAATTGACAGTATCCTTATCAATATCCGCTAACAAAAATGCCGAGGGTTTATCCATTCGGACTTCTGTGTAACGCATGGCCGCTGGGTTATCCCCATCCATCGAACCAAAGTTACCTTGACCATCCAATAGGGGCAGGGACATCGAAAAATCCTGCGCCATGCGCACAAGTGCGTCATAAATCGCGCTATCCCCATGCGGGTGATATTTACCCATGACATCCCCAACAGGACGCGCGGATTTGCGATAGGCCTTGTCATGCGTGTTTCCCGTTTCATGCATCGCATACAAAATGCGGCG